>Ga0181516_10000095_pt1 | contig 91145 bp, 82 predicted proteins | sample PEATcosm2014_Bin_25_FD_121104 | JGI IMG/M metagenome (GOLD analysis project Ga0181516, IMG submission 121104) | Peatland microbial communities from MTU Mesocosm Facility, Houghton, MI, USA - PEATcosm2014_Bin01_10_metaG | ecosystem: Environmental > Terrestrial > Soil > Wetlands > Peat | place...
CCAACCCACGGGTTCACGCCACCAACCCACGGGTTCACGCCACCAACCCACGGGTTCACGCCACCAACCCACGGGTTCACGCCACCAACCCACGGGTTCACGCCACCAACCCACGGGTTCACGCCGCCAACCCACGGGTTTTGCCAAAAAAACCGCCGCTAATTCCGGCGCAACCCGCTTAAAACAAGCCATTTAGACAGGAAACCGTCATTTAAGGGGGGCGAGCGTCCCCGCGAGCCGGACGCGAAGGGGTTGCAGCGGCTCGCGAGGACGCTTGCCCCAACAAAGATGCCGCCCGACGGGGATTGAATTATGTTTGGTTTACGGTTCTGGCTTTCGTAGCAGCGGACGTCAGTCCGCTCATTATTCCGGCGGGAATGGTTTCCCGTTCCGGCATGATTTGTCGGCCCCGGAAAGGAAAATCATGAAAGCAAAACGCGCCCCGATTCAACTTTCATGCCAGTCCGCATCGCCAGAAGTGGCGATGGCGGGCGGTTCAAGGAAGTTTTATAGTCGTCCCATGAAAGGCATCATCAACGGCGTCATCGTCTTTGCGGTCGCCTTGCTGGCTCCGCAGATTCTTCAAGCACAGGGGACGATGACATATCTGTCGAACGTGGATCAAGCCTCTGCTGGCAGCTTTGCCGTAGGAAGTGATTCATGGCTGGCTGTGCAGTTTATTACTGGAACCAATGCCAGTGGATATCTACTGGACTCCATTCAATTGGGGATGGCTGACGCCACGGGCTCTCCGAGTGGTTTTACAGTCACGCTTTTCTCGGGCGGCGGAACCCTCCCAGGTCCCGGGCACAGCCTCGGCACCCTAGATGGTTCTTTGAATCCGGTGGCGGGTGGTATTTTCACTTATGCCCCCACTTCAACCATCACGTTAGCCGGAGACAAATATTATTACATAGTGCTTACCGCCGGAACAGCGGTTGCCACTGGTGCTTATGACTTGAGCTATGCTGGCGATAACACCTATACCCGAAACGGTGGCTGGCTTAGCTATGGAGGAACTTTGACTTCCAGTGATGCTTCGTCTTGGAGTTCAATTGGCAACTATGCTCAATTTTCCATAGAAGCCACGCCCATACCCGAACCGGGTGTTTTGGCTTTGTCCGGCCTGGGCGGCTTGCTCCTCCTCTGGCATCGCCGCAAATCAAAGGTGGTTTAACGGGAAATCATCAACGGCTGTTCGGGAGCCGGAATTGCGCGCACAGATGGCAAATCGTTCGCGGTGAATTGCCGGTCATTTCTTCCCATCAATTGCCCGCATGGCGGATTCTAAAGCTGGCGGTGGATGATTTGCGCCGGCGGTGAATTCGGAATTCAATCGCAAATCCGAAATCGCAAATCGCAAATCCGCTAGGCCGCTTCCGCGTCCTGCTTGCGCCGCACAAGCGGCTGGCTTTCGCCGCGCACCACCTGCCGCGTGATTTTGACGTGGATCATGTCGCCGCCGTCCGGCGCTTCATACATCAAATCGAGCATCAGCTTTTCAATCAGGCTCCGCAGCGCGCGCGCGCCGGTGCCTTTTTTCATCGCCAGCGCCGCCAGCTCGCGCAACGCGTCGGGCGTGAATTCCAGTTCCACGCCCTCCATCGCCAGCAGCTTGGCGTATTGCTTCGTCAGCGCGTTCTTCGGCTCGGTGAGAATGGAGACCAGTTGCGGCTCGCTCAATTCCGCGAGGGTCGTCACGACGGGCAGCCGTCCGATGAATTCGGGGATGAAGCCGAAGTCGAGCAAGTCCTCCGGCTCAACCTGCTGCAAGATTTCGCCGCGCGCGGCCACGGCGGCCTGCTGCGCCGCGCCAATCGCGCCAAAGCCCATCACGTTCCGGCCCAGCCGCCGCTGGATGACCTTTTCCAGGCCGACAAAGGCGCCGCCGCAGACGAACAAAATGTCCGACGTGTCCACGCGGATGTATTCCTGCTGCGGATGCTTGCGGCCGCCCTGCGGCGGGACGTTGCAGACCGTGCCTTCGAGGATTTTCAGCAGCGCCTGCTGCACGCCTTCGCCGCTCACGTCGCGCGTGATGGACGGCCCCTCGGCCTTGCGCGCGATTTTGTCAATCTCGTCAATGTAAACGATGCCGCGCTGGGCGCGCTTCACGTCGTAATCCGCGTTTTGCAGGAGCCGCAAAATGATGTTCTCCACGTCCTCGCCCACATAGCCGGCCTCGGTGAGCGTGGTGGCGTCGGCGATGGCGAACGGCACGTCGAGGATTTTGGCGAGCGTGCGGGCGAGCAGCGTTTTGCCGGAGCCGGTCGGGCCGATCATCAAAATGTTGCTCTTCTCGATTTCCACGTCGGCGTGTTTCGGGGATGGAGTCTTCGCCGTCTCGTCATTTTCCGCCGCGGCTTTCGGCTGAATGCGCTTGAAGTGGTTGTGAACGGCGACGGCCAGGGTTTTTTTCGCGTGTTCCTGCCCGACGCAAAAACGGTCAAGCTGCCGCTTGATTTCCGCCGGCCGGGGCACGGCGAGCTTGGGCTGTTTTTTCTGATCCTGAAGCTGAAGCTCCCGGTCGAGGACGTTTTTGCAGAGGATGATGCAGTTGTCGCAGATGTAAACGCCCGGTCCGGCGATGAGCTTGCGCACTTCCGCGTGCGATTTGCCGCAGAAACTGCACATCGTGATGTTGGTCGGACGCGCCATCTAACGGTTGCTTATCGGCATTTTAGGCGACGACTGAACTTTTTTCCACGCCGGGGATGTCGCGGCGCGATTGCACGACCTGGTCCACAAGGCCGTAGGTTTTTGCCTCCTCGGCGGTCATGAAATTGTCGCGATCGCAGTCCTTTTCGACCTGGTCAATCGGCTTGCCGGTGTGCTTGCTGATGAGTTTGTTGAGCATCCGCTTCTGGTTCAGCATGTATTTGACGCGGATTTCGACATCGCTGGCCTGGCCCTCCGCGCCTCCGAGGATCTGGTGGATCATGATGGTGGAGTGCGGGAGCGCGAAGCGTTTCCCCTTGGTGCCGGCGGCGACCAGCACGGCGCCCATGCTGGCGGACTGCCCGATCGAATAGGTGTTCACGTCGCAGGTGAGATATTGCATCGTGTCGTAAATCGCCAGCCCCGCCGTGACGCTGCCGCCGGGCGAATTGATGTAAAGATGAATGTCCTTCTTCGCGTCGGACATTTGCAGGAACAGAAGCTGCGCGATGATGATGTTGGAAATGTTGTCATCCACCGGCGTGCCGAGGAAAATGATGCGGTCCACGAGCAGGCGGGAATAAATGTCCCACGTCCGCTCGCCGCGCCCGGTCTGCTCGACCACAATTGGAACGAGAAAATTTTGCATGACTGCAAACTACTTCATTTGAAGATTGCCGCAAAGAAAGAATTGTTTCAGCCACGGATTGAACACGGATGAAACACGGATTTGAAAAACGCCAATGTCCGCGCCTTCGGCACGTTGATTCGCTCACCGGCTTCACGCTCCGATCTGCTTCTGAATCGCGCCGCAGATTTTCTTGGACCAGCTTTCCAAAACCTTCGCGTCGCGGCCTTCGAGCAGCAATCGCGCCTTCGGTTCCGTGCCGGAATAGCGCAGCAGCACGCGCCCGCCGCCGGATTTCAATTCCTTTTCCGCGTCAGCCAGCAGCTTCGTCACGCCGTTGAGCTGCTCAAACGGTTTATTCTCGCGCACCTTCACGTTGGTCACGAGCTGCGGAAAGCGCGTCCAGCATTTCGCCAGTTTCGAAAGCGGCTGCTTCTGCGTCTTCATGATCCGCAAAACCTGGAGCGCGGCGACCAGGCCGTCGCCGGTGGTGCCGAAATCGCGAAAGATCAAATGGCCGCTCTGCTCGCCGCCGAACCGGAAGCCGTTCCGCAGCATTTCATCAATCACGTTTTTGTCGCCGACGGCGGTGCGGACGATTTTGCCGCCGGCGGATTGGATGGCCGGTTCCAGGCCGGCGTTGCTCATCACGGTGGCGACGAGCGTTTTCCCGGCCAGGGTGTTTTGCGCGAGCATGTCGAGCGCGGCGATGGCCATGATGTCGTCGCCGTCTATCAGTTTTCCCTTTTCGTCGCAGAGCAGCACGCGGTCGGCGTCGCCGTCGTGCGCGATGCCGAGATGCGCCTTGTGTTCGACGACCTTGCGGCAAAGATTGTCCGGAAACATCGAGCCGCAGTTTTCGTTGATATTTTTCCCGTCGGGCTGGTTTCCAAAGACAGTCACGTCCGCGCCGAGTTCGCGCAGGACGCAGGGCGTGGATTTGTAAGCCGCGCCGTGGGCGCAATCCACGACAACGCGCAGGCCTTCGAGCGTCAGGTTTTTGGGGAAGCTCGTCTTGACAAATTCGATGTAGCGGCCCAGCGCGTCGTCAATGCGGACGGCCTTGCCGATCTCGCCGGCGGTCGGCCGGATGCTTTCGATTTCGCCGCTGAAAACCAGTCCTTCGATTTCCGCCTCGATCTTGTCGTCGAGCTTGTAGCCGTCGGCGCGGAAAAACTTGATGCCGTTGTCGGCGTAGGGATTGTGCGAGGCGGTGATGACGATGCCGGCGTCGGCGCGCAGGCTGCGCGTGACGTAGGCGACGCCGGGCGTGGGCAGCGGCCCGATGAAGAGCACGTCCACGCCCATCGAAAGGATGCCGGAGCTGATGGCGTTTTCGAGCATGTAGCCGGAGAGCCGCGTGTCCTTGCCGATGACGATTCTGTGGCGGCCGTGGCCGCGCGACTGCGTCTGGAGGTTTTTGAAGACGTGCGCGGCGGCGCGGCCGAGCTTGAGGGCGGTTTCCGCCGTGACGGGTTCAATGTTTGCGGTGCCGCGGACGCCGTCGGTGCCGAAGATTTTTTTCCGGTTGCTCATCATTTTTTGCGTTGCGGGGGAATGACCACGTTCACCTCCGCCGGGTTCACGTTCACCAGCGCCACGCCGGCGGGCATCGAGATGTCCACGCGCCGGTGCAGGTCGCGCGCGGTTTCGATGTCGGTCAAATCCACGAGGGCGTGAACCTGGGTCGCCAGCAGCGCCGTCATGATTTCGGGCCGGCCGCTGACGGAGACCGTGACGGCGCTGGGCGTGACATGAAATTCCCGCACATCGGCGGCGGCGGAAACGATGAGCACGGGCAGGTTGGTGAACGTCATCGTGATCGGGCTGGGCGGCAGGGGTGGCTCGATGGTTTGCGGCACCGATTCCTCAAGAATTTTGTGGACGGTCAGCCAGATGGCCACGGCCAGGATCAGCGAAAATAATTTCCAGCCCAAATCTTTTATGAACCAGTCGCGCAATGGCATAAAAATCAGTGTCCGGCCGGTTTGTTCGCCGGTTTGGGCTCGTTTCGGGTGACGACAGCCGGGCCGGATTTGTGATGTTCGCCCAATCGCGCGTGCAGCCATGCCACGGCGCTCCGCGATTTTGCCTGCCGCAACAGCACGGAGGTCAGGAACGAGCGCAGTTCCTCCAGCGACACGCCGCGCACCAACTGGCCCTTGTAGGCGTGCGAAATCATGCCCGTTTCCTCGGACACGACGACGATGACGGCATCGGTCTCCTCGCTCAAGCCGATGGCCGCGCGATGCCGCGTGCCGAGGGATTTGTTCAAATCCTGCCGTTGCGTGAGTGGAAAAATGCACGCGGCGTAGGCGATCCGGTCGCCTTTGATGATGACGCCGCCGTCGTGGACCGCGTTGTTCGGGAAGAAAATCGTCTCCAGCATTTCCGGCGTCGCGTCGCAATCCACGCGGACGCCGGATTCGACGGCCTCGTAAAGCTGGATGGATTGTTCGATGGCGATGAGCGCGCCGATTTTAACCTCGGCCAGGCGCTCGGCGGTCTGGATGATGACCTCAATGCTTTCACGCTGCTCGCTTGCGGTGGAGAACAGCGGCAGGTTGCCCAGCTCCCCCAGCATCCGGCGCAGCTCCGGCTGGAAAATCACCAGCGCGCCCAAGGCGATGAAGACGGACGCGCCGCTCAAAATCCAGCGCAGGACTTTCAAATCCAGCAAGGTCGTGACCGCCGTGAGCGCCAGCAGCACGACCACGAAGCCGATGACCACCGGCCAGCCGCGCGTGCCGCGCACGAACTTGAAGACGAAATAAATCAGCACCGCGAGGATCAAAATTTCCAGCGCGGGCCGCCACCAATCCAGGTTGTGAACAAGGTCAGGCATCAATTTTTCCTTCGGGCCAGCAAGGCTTCCGCCAGGCGCACGGCCTGGACGGTTTCCGCCACGTCATGCACGCGGATGATTTGCACGCCCGATGCAACGGCCAGAGTCGCGCACGCGAGCGAGGCTGGCAAGCGTTCATTCAGGGCCGCACCGAGCAGTTTCCCGATGAATGATTTGCGGGAAACGCCCAGCAGCAGCGGCCGCTTCAATCTTGTAAAGCGGCGCAGGTTCGCAAGCAACTGCAAATTGTGCTCCGGCGTCTTGCCGAAACCGATGCCGGGATCGAACACGACCCGGTCGGCGGCGACTCCGGCGGCCTCCAATTTTTCCAGCCGTTCGCGGAAAAACGCGCCGACGTCGCGGACGACATCCTTGTAAACCGGGTTTTTCTGCATCGTCCGCGGGCCGCCTTGCGCGTGCATGCAAACATAACCGGCGCCGGATTCCGCGACGATTTTCCACATCACGTCGTCGCTGCGGTTCGCCGCCACGTCGTTGACGATGCTTGCGCCGGCATCGAGCGCGGCGCGGGCGACGGCGGGTTTCACCGTGTCAATCGAGAGCGGAATTTTGACTTTTGCGGCAAGGCTTTCGATGACGGGAATGACGCGGCGCAATTCCTCACTTTCAGAAACCGTTTCCGCGCCGGGCCGCGTGGATTCGCCGCCGATGTCGAGGATTTCCGCGCCTTGCGCGACCAGCTCCAGCGCGTGCGCGACGGCTTTTGCCGGGCTGTAAAATTTGCCGCCGTCGGAAAAGGAATCCGGCGTGACGTTGACGATGCCCATGACCAGCGCCGGTCGCGGGAAGCGGAATTCAAATTGTCGGGCGCGAAAAAGCATCGGTGGAATTCAAGATTTGCGACAGACGATTTACGATTCCAAAGTTCGTCCGGCGCGTAAATCGCAAAGGCTCAGACCTTCGTCCGGAAATACGCAATCGTATCCTTCAAGCCGTCCGCGAGCTTCACATCGGGTTCCCATTTCAGCAGCTTCTTCGCCTTTGCAATGTCGGGTTTGCGCTGCTTCGGGTCGTCCTGCGGCAGCGGCTTGAAGACGATTTTGCTTTTCGATTTGGTCGCGCGGATGATTTCCTCGGCGAACTGGCGCATGGTCAGCTCCGCCGGATTGCCGATGTTCACCGGCAAATCGTAGCGGCTCATCATCAGCCGGTAAATGCCTTCGATCAAATCCGAGACGTAGCAAAAGCTGCGCGTCTGCGTGCCCTTGCCGAAGACGGTGACGGGCTTGTTTTTGAGCGCCTGGCTGATGAACGCCGGCACGACGCGGCCGTCGTTCAGGCGCATGCGCGGGCCGTAGGTGTTGAAAATCCGCACGATGCGCGTCTCGACCTTGTGCTCGCGGTGATAGGCCATCGTGATGGCCTCGGCGAAGCGCTTGGACTCGTCGTAGCAGCCGCGCGGACCGATGGTGTTGACGTTGCCCCAGTATTCCTCGGTCTGCGGGTGGACGAGCGGGTCGCCGTAAATTTCCGAGGTCGAGGCGATGAGGAAGCGCGCGCCCTTTTCCTTGGCGAGGCCGAGCGCCTTGTGCGTGCCGAGCGAGCCGACCTTGAGCGTCTGAATGGGAAAATTCAAATAGTCAACCGGGCTGGCGGGCGACGCGAAATGCCAGACGTAATCCACCGGCTCGTTCAGGAACAGGAACTCGGTGACGTCCTGCAGGATGAACTTGAAGTTCGGGTTGCCGCCCAGGTGCGAAATGTTGTCCACGCTGCCGGTGATGAAGTTGTCAATGGCGATGACGCGGTGGCCGCGCGAGAGCAGCAGGTCGGTGAGGTGCGAGCCGAGAAAGCCGGCGGCGCCGGTGACGACGGAGGTGGGTTGTTTTTTGGACATCGTTGAATCGTGAATGGTTAAATCGCTAAATCGTCTGTGCCGGAAGGTTAGTGAAACAATTCAACGGTTCAACGATTAAACGATTCACGCGGGAGCGCCTTCACTTCGCCCCCGTGGCGATGAAAACGGCGGGGACGGTGCGCAACAGGATTTTGATGTCCAGCCAGAGCGACCAGTTGTCAATGTATTCGAGATCCAGCCGCACCCAGTCCTTGAAATCGGAGATCTGGTTGCGGCCCTGGACCTGCCAGAGGCAGGTGAGGCCGGGCTTGACGCTCAGGCGGCGGCGGTGGGACAGGTCGTTGAAGCGCCGGACCTCGTCCACCGGCAGCGGGCGCGGGCCGACCAGGCTCATTTCGCCGCGCAGGATGTTGAAGAGCTGCGGCAGTTCGTCGAGGCTGTAGCGGCGCAGGATTTTTCCGAGCGGGGTGATGCGCGGATCCCTGGCGATCTTGAAGACGGGGCCGCTCATTTCGTTCATGGATTCCAGCTCGTGCTTGAACTGCTCGGCGTTGGTGACCATCGTGCGGAATTTGTAGAGCGTGAAGGGCGCGCCGTTCAGTCCGGAGCGTTGCTGCCGGAAAAAGACCGGGCCGGGGGAAAACAGCTTGATGAGAATGGCCACCGGCAGCATGACCAGCGGCGCGAGCACCGCCAGCATGAGCAGCGCGCCGAAGAAATCCATCAATTGCTTGACCAGCCCCGCCCACGAGGATTCGGGCGCGGAGCGGAAAATCAGCAGCGGGTGGCCGAGCATTTCGTCGAGGCTCGCGTGCGAAATGTGGGTGGTGAAGGGATTGGCAATGAGCCAGACCTCGACGCCTTCAAGTTCGCAGGCCTTGATGACGCTTTCCACCTGCTCGAAATAGGTGTGCCTTGGACTCACGATCACGCCATAGACGGAATGGTCGTGGAGCATCTGGACGAGTTGCGGGATCGGATGGGCCAGATTGAAGTGGGCGACGACGGAAACGGTTTCGTCCTTCCGTTTTTCGAGTTCATGGCTGATGCGGGTGTTTTCGCTTTCCATGCCGGCGAGGATGAAGCGGCGTTTGTATTGGCCCTGTGCGTATCTGCTTTTGAACGCCAGCCGCAGCACTTCCTCCTTGCCATAAATCAGCGTGAAACTGATGACACCGAACAGGACCGGAATCCAGCGCGGCAGGTTGAGGTGCAGGGCGTATCCTACCAGCACCAGGGCAATGGTGGTGAGTGTGCAGCCCTTCAGGAGCGGCCACAGGATGTCGCTGCGCGGGCCAAGAATCTGGCGTTTGTAAAACCCCTGCGATTCGAGGATCAGCGGCGTGATGGGAATCAGCGCAAACGCCAGCAGAAGGGTGTTGATGTTGCTGAAGGCGTCGGGCGGAATCGGGTCGAACTTTAGCCAGACCGACAGGCTCGCGCTGCCGCGCAGCAGATAAGCCGCCCAAAAACTCAAGGCCACAAAACAGGCATCCGCCAACTGGTGGGTTTGCGTCTGAATTTGATGATCACGCCGCAACATGGTTCTTCAGGGCGAACACCTTACAGCATCAAAGGCCGGGTGCGAACTTAAAAATTTCAGTCTTTCAGCGTCCGGCCGGCGGCATTTGAAATTCCGGCACCGCCGCCGCGATCACTTTTTTCATGCGCGCCGCCGCGGCCTCTTCCCGGCCCGGCTCGCAGGCGGAAAAATACGAGACGTAGGCCCAGCGCTGCCAGACCGCCTTGCGCAACAAATCCAGCGCCAGCGAGCGCATGAACTGATAGTGGCTCGGCGTCTCCTCGCCGTCCGCCACAAACCAGAAAACATAAATGCCGCTCACCGTTTCCTTCCGCCCGTCGGGTGTCTGGAATGAATTGGACACAATCCATTCCGACACCGGCATTTCGTAGGCCGGCGGTCCGGCAATCGGAAGATTCACCGTCTTTTTCGAGCGGATGTTCCAGCCCTGCCCCGGCAGGCAGTAATCCGGCTTGTGAATGCTCGTCCGGTCCGCGCCCATCAGGATGACCGTGCCGGTCATGTCAAAACCGTCGGGCGACTGGTAGTGGCGCTCCGCGTAGCTGGTGTCCGGCGGCAGATAACCCAAAACCACCTCCGGCTCCGGCACGTTTGTGGAATCGCAGTCCAGAACGCGCTCCGGCAAATCCAGATTCATCTTCAGCGTGCCCGCAACCGGCGTGGCGTAGATGCCGGGCTTGCCGAGCCGCTGAAACGATTTGAGCCGCGCCAGCGCGCCGGCGGTTCCCGCCATCAACGCGAGCGCCACGAGCAGCAGGAGCCATTTTTGATTTTTCATGGGCGCGATTTTTTCAATTCCCGGTCTTCCAGCCAGCGGCCCACGAGCAGCAGGCCGACCATCGCCGGCAGGTAGGGAATCAGGCTGATGATTCCCAGCGGCCCGCCTTCGTGAACGTAATTGCCCCACGGCTGCCCGCCGAGTTCCCCCGCCACGATGATCAGCAGCATCCGCGCGAGGTTGCCCAGCACGGAAAACGGCAGCGCGAGCGCCATGAGCAACAGCCGCTTCCACGGCGAACGGAAGACAAAAAATCCGTAAATCGTGGCGAGCAGGAAAACGGCGATGAGGCTGCGCATGCCGCTGCACGGCGCCGCAACGTCAAATCCGTAGCTGCCGGAGGGATCGAGCAGTTGCGTTCCCACCCGGATCACATTGATGCCCAGCACCCAGTGCGCCGCCAGTTCCGAAAGCCGCGTGACCAGTTCCCGCAGCGGAAAGGTGATGATCTCGGCGCGTTGTCCGAGCGGCACCGAAAACATGAACAGGAAAAACGGGAACAGGCTGTGCCGCAGCCAGGCGGCTCCCCATGCCAGCCCCATCAGCCCGAAAACGCCCATGAACAGCGCGACGATGGACAGGTAGGGCTGTTGCATGGCGAAACCCGCGATGTGCAGCACCAGCGCCGCCAGCAAAATCAGCAGGCCCGGCCACCAGAGCTTCAGCGGCTGCGCCAGCAGTTCCCGCCGCTTCCACCAAAAAAGCCCGGCGACCAGAAACGGAATGAAGTTCCCATGCGCGTCGTCGGCGTTGGGATTGTCATACTGTCCGTGCATCCACAAAAACAGCGACGGCGTGTGGACGTAGCCGAGAATGGCGTTGCCGAGAAACTGGAACAGCGTCAGCCATGCCGCCAGCAGCACGAAGAAAAAGGCCTTGTTCGGCAGGCGGTGCCAGCATTCCGCCGTGTCCTGCCAGAAACTTCTCCGCGGTTCGCTGTTCGGGTTGTCGTTCATTGGTGCGCGCTGGCAGGATTGAGATACCCGAATGCCCGTTTTCACTCAAACAAAATTAACCTGTGGTGTGCGGAATTATCGTTGACGTTCCCGGCGCGAAACAAATACTTACCGCAAGTTCATGTCGCAAAATTCAACTTATCTCATCACCGGCGGCGCCGGGTTCATTGGCTCGCATTTGATTGATTCCCTGCTGGCCGACACGGCCACGACGGAAATCCGCGTGCTCGACGATTTTTCCTCCGGCCGCCGCGAGCATCTGGCGCGGCACGCCGGCGACCCGCGTCTGAAAATTTTCACGCTCAACCTGCTGGACCTGGAAAAGGCGCTGCCGCATTTCGCGGGCGTCGGGCGGATTTTTCATCTGGCGGCAAATCCCGACGCGCGCCGGGGGCTGGAAAACACCCGGCTGGATCTGGAGTTGGAAACGCTCATCACCTACAACGTCCTCGAAGCCATGCGCCGCAATGCGGTGCCGCAAATCATCACTTCCAGTTCGGGAACGGTCTACGGCGACGTGGGCACGACGGTGACGCACGAAAATCTCGGCCCGTGCCTGCCGGTGAGCCTTTACGGCGCGGGCAAGGTCGCGGCGGAGGCGCTCATCACGGCGTTCTGCGCCACGTTCGGGATGCGCGCCGTCATCCTGCGCTTCGGCAACATCGTCGGCGACCGCACCACGCACGGCGCGATTTACGATTTTATCAAGCAGCTCGCGAAAAATTCCGCCGGGCTGAAGGTGCTCGGCAACGGCCTGCAGGCCAAACCCTACGTCTATGTCCGCGACCTCGTCGGCGCGATCGTCTTCGCCGGGAAAAAATGCGCGGAGCTGGAAGCCGGGAAATTCGAGGTGTTCAACGTTGCGCCCGACGGTGCCACGTCCGTGCGCTTCATCGCGGAGGATCTGGTGGCGCAATTGGGACTCAAGGGCCGGACGAAAATCTCCTACGGCACCACCGCCGCCGGCTGGCCGGGCGACGTGGCGCAATCGCGCATGGACGCCTCTAAAATCCGCAGGGCCGGCTTCACGCTGCCGCGCAGTTCCGACGAGGCCGTCCAGCTGGCCATCAGCCGCATCATCGAATGGTTGCCGCAGCACAAGGGCGCGGAGGATGATTTGCGCCTGCCGGCGGATGCCCGGCCCGAACTCGCGTTCAAATCGCCGCCGCAAGCCGCTTCAAAAGTTCCAGCGCCGAGGCGTTGAGCGACAGGGCGCGTTCATTCGTCGCCGCTTCGGTGTAGCAGCGGAACTCCGGCGCGTTGCCGGACGGGCGCAGGTGGATGACTTCCCCGTTGGCGAAGGTGATGCGCAGCCCGTCGGTGCGGTCGAGCCGGGAAACCCTGCCGGAAAGCGCCCCGAACACTTTTTCGATGGCTGCGCAATCAGCCGCTTCATCGCCGGTGGAGAATTTGGCGAGGATCGCGCGGCTGTTCGCGGTTGGAAAATTCTTCAAACGGTCGCTCGCGGTAAAACGCGCGGGCAATCCGGCGACAAGCCCGGAAACTTTCTTTCCGCATTGCTTCGACATGAGCAGGATGCCGAGGATCACGATGACGGCGTCGCGCGTCGGCAGGGCGCGGAGGCGTTTGCCGCCCAGCGTCACGTCGGAGTTGAGCAGGAAGCCGCCGTTGGCCTCGTAGCCGACGACGGTTTTCGAGCCGGCGCGGCCGGCTTCGATCATGGAGGCGATGACGTAGGGTGAGCCGATGCGCGTGCGGCGGACGGCCGGGAACCAGTCGCATTTCTCGACGGCGGTGTTGCAGCTCACGGGCGTGCTGACGGAGTCCGCGTTGAAAAATTTTGCGCACAGAATTCCCGCCACGTCGCCGCGCAACCACTCGCCGTGTTCGTCGCTGACGATCGGCCGGTCGCTGTCGCCGTCGGTGGAAACCAGCGCGTCGAACTTGCCGGACGACGCCCACTCGCGCGCGAGCTTCACGTCCTCCGGGCGGATGGCCTCGGTGTCCACGGGGATGAACTTTTCCGAGCGGCCGAGCGGCGTGACTTCCGCGCCGAGGCTGGAAAGGATTTTCACCAGCAGGTCGCGCCCGACGGCGGAATGTTGATAGACGCCGACGCGCAGGCCCGCCAGCGCATCGCGCCCAAATGTGTTCAGATAGCGGGCGATGTATTTTTCGCCGGCCTCCGCAGCAATGGTGCGCGGCGAAGTGTTTTGCTTCACAAACCCGCCGCTGGCATCGAACAGCGCGTCGTTCAACTCCACGGTTTGCCCGGCCATGCCCTGCTCGTCGTCTTTGAGCACTTCGCCGGTGGTCTTGTTGAATTTGATGCCGTTCCGGTCGTCGGGAATGTGGCTGCCGGTGACCATGATGGCGGGGATTTTTTGCTCCAGACCGAACAGCGCCACCGCCGGCGACGGAATCTTGCCGCAGTTCACCGCGCGATAGCCCATGTCATCGGCGGCGCGGCAGACGGCTTCCATCACGCGGTCCGTGCTGGGGCGGAAATCACCGGCGACGGCGACAGATTCCCCGGCGCGTTTCAGTTCGCCGATGGATTCGAGGTATTGGAGAAAACCTTTGGTGTAGGCGTAGCAGACGAGGTCGGTCATCGCCGTGGCCAGCCCGCGGGCGCCGCTGGTGCCGAAGGCGACGCCGCTGGTGGTCATGAGTTCGCGGATGGAAATCAGCATGGGATCAAAATTAACGATGATTCGGCCGGAGCCAAGATTTTTCACCTGCCGGCGATTGTGCGCGCGGACAATCGCCGCCCGTTTTCCGACTTGCAATCAATCCAGCGGATATTTTTTGAAGCCGCAAAGCTGGCCGGCGATTTTCAGGGCGAAGACCGGGTTGTTTTTGAAATAGCGTTTCGCCAGCCGGCGCGGCTCCTGGCACAGCCGGTAAAACCATTCCAGCCCCGAGCGCTGCATCCAGCGCGGCGCCTGCTTCACGCGCCCGCTGTGGAAGTCAAACGCCGCGCCCACGCCGATCATCAGCGTCGCGTCCAGCTTCGGCAGAAATTCCGCCATGAACTTCTCCTGCTTGGGTGTGCTCAAGCCGACCCACAAAATGTCCGGCTGCGCCGCGCGAATCGTTTCCGCAAATTGCTTTTCCTCGCCGGCATTCAGCGGACGGAACGGCGGCGTGAACGTCCCGGCGATTTCCAGTTTTGGAAACCGCACCTTCAATTTTTCCGCCAGCGCCTCCGCCACGCCGGCCGCGCCGCCGAAGAAAAAGTGGCGGCACGGATTTTGTTCGCTCCACGCGCAGACGTCCAGCATCAGGTCCGGGCCATAAACGCGGCGCATTTCGGAATGACCGTGGATTTTGCCCATCCAGACCATCGGCATGCCATCGGGCGTGCAGAGAAAAGCATCGTTCAGGATTTTTCGGAATGCCGGGTCGTTCTGCGCCTCCATGACGCCGTGGACGCCGGTGACGCAGATGTAGCCCTTGCGCCGCGCGCGCACGGCGTCGGCGATGGCCGCCACCGCCGTCCGCAGATTCAGGACGCTGACGCCGACGCCGAGGACATTGACACGATTCGTCATTTACGATTCACGGTTTGCGATTTACGATTTCCAGGTTCGCACGGCGCGCAAATCGTATAACGTAAATCGCAAATCCGAAATGAAATTGCTTGTCTTCGCCCATGTGCCGCCGCCGTATCACGGCCAGAGCTACGAGGTGGAGCGCCTCTTGAACGGCTACGGCGGCAACCATCGCGAACGGAAGCGGCGGGAATCCACCGGCCCGGCAAACCCTTTCGGCGTCGAGTGCTACCACGTCAACGCCCGCTATTCCCGGACGCTGGAGGATGTCGGCGAATTCCAGGGCACAAAGATTTTTCTGATCCTGTTTTACTGCCTGCAGGCCATCTGGTGCCGCTTCCGTTACGGCGTGGAAACCTTGTATTACGTCCCCGCACCGGGCAAAAAATTTGCGCTTTACCGCGACTGGCTGGTGATGCTCATCTGCCGGCCGTTTTACAAAAAAGTCGTTCTCCACTGGCTCGCCGGCGGGATGGCCAAGTGGCTGGAAACCACCGTGTCCATCCGCACCCGCAGCCTCACCTACGCGCGGATGCGGGACGCGGACTTGAGCATCGTGCTGTCGGAATTCAACCGGCGCGACGCCGAAAAACTCACCCCCCGGCGCGTCGTCGCCGTCGCCGGCGGCATCCCCGATCCGTGTCCGCGATTCGAAACGGAAATCTTGCCGCGCCGCCGGGCGCGCGTCGCCGCGCGGAACAAAATCCTGGCCGGCGATTTTCAGGACGCCGACGAGGGCGCGAAAATCGTGAACGTCCTTTTTCTGGCGCACTGCACGCGCGACAAGGGCGCGTTTGACGCCATCGCCGGCGTGGCGCTGGCCAATGAAACGCTGGCCGCCGAAAAATCGCCGCTGCGTTTCCACCTGACGCTTGCCGGCGGGTTTGCGTCCGACACGGAGGAAAAGGAATTGCGCGAGCTGGCGGACCGGAGCGACCTGCGCGGCAGCGTGGAAATTCTCGGTTTTATTTCCGCCGAGCGCAAAGGCGTGGCGCTGCGCGACGCCGATATTTTTTGCTTTCCGACCTACTATCTCGCCGAGAGCCAGCCGAGCAATCTGATTGAAGCCCTGGCGTTCGGTCTGCCGGTGGTCACGACGCGCTGGCGCGCGATTCCGGAAATGTTTCCGCCGGATTATCCCGGCCTGGTGGACCCGAAATCGCCGGATCAAATCGCCGGAACGTTGCGGCGGCTGGCGGCGGAGGATTCGGCCGCGCCGCTGCGCGAGGTTTTTCTGCGCCGGTTCACGCTCGACCGGCATCTCGCCAGCATGGCCGCGGCGTTTCGCAGCGTGGAAGAATGAATTTACGATTTCCGATTTCCGATTTACGATTCCGCTTCCAGTTCGCGCCCGGCGTGTAAATCGAATATCGTCAATCGCAAATGAAAATCGGCCTGCTCCAACTCAACTCGACCGTCGGCGATTTCGCGGCCAACCGGCAGAAACTCCTGGCCGCCTGCGAAAAAGCCGTCGCGCTCGGCGCGGAATTCGTCCTCGCGCCGGAATTGTTCCTGTGCGGCTACCCGCCGCGCGATTTGCTGTTGCGCGGGGATTTTGTCGAGGCCAATCTCGCCGCGCTCGCCGAAACCGCCGGGGACATCGGCGCAGTGCCGCTGTGCGTCGGTTATGTGGACCGGAATCCCGAGCGGCCCGGACGCGCGCTGCGCAACGCCGCCGCCATTTTGAGAAATGGAAAAATCGTCTGGTGCACACACAAGTGCCTGCTGCCGACCTACGACGTTTTTGACGAGGACCGTTATTTTGAGCCAGCCAGGGCCATCGCGCCGTTCGAGTTCAACGGACACAAATTCGGCATCACGATTTGCGAGGACATCTGGAACGACGAGGATTTCTGGCCGGAACGGCTTTACCGGCGCGATCCGGTCAAGGAGCTGGTCGCCGGGGGTGCGGAAATCATCCTCAATCTTTCGGCGTCGCCGTGGCACGACGGCAAGGAGCGGATGCGGCTGGAAATGCTCCGGCGCGTGGCGCGCGACGAGAAAATTCCGCTGGCGCAGGTCAACGCCGTCGGCGCGAACGACGAATTGATTTTCGACGGCCACAGCGTGGCGCTGGATGCGCGCGGCGGAATCGTCGCGCTCGGAAAAGGATTTGCCGAGGAGATTTTTGTGGTGGAACTCGGGGCAGGCGGAAAGCGGGAAGCAGAGGGCAGAAATGATTTTCCGCCGCGCGAGCAGGAGTTGTTTTCCGCGCTGTCGCTGGGCATTCGCGATTATGTCCGCAAATGCGGTTTCAAATCCGCCATCATCGGCCTGTCCGGCGGCATTGATTCTGCGCTGGTCGCCGTGCTCGCCGCGGACGCGTTGGGCGCGGATCAGGTGCTCGGCGTCTCGATGCCGGCGCGGTATTCAAGCGGGGGCAGCCTGAGCGATGCCGAGGCGCTGGCGAAAAATCTCGGCATTCGTTACGAGGTGCTGCCGATCGAGCCGGTGTTCAAGTCGGTGGAAAGCCAGTTGGGAAAGGTTTTCGCCGGAACGAAGCCGGATGCGGCCGAGGAAAACGTGCAGTCGCGGCTGCGCGGCGTGACGCTGATGGCGCTGTCGAACAAATTCGGCGCGCTGGTGCTGACGACCGGCAACAAGTCGGAGATGGCGGTGGGTTATTGCACGCTTTACGGCGACATGTGCGGCGCGCTGGCTCCGCTGGCGGATGTTTTCAAGACGGACATTTACAAGATCGCGCGCTGGGTGAACCGCGACCGCGAAATCATCCCGGCGGCCTCGATTTCAAAGCCGCCGAGCGCCGAGCTGCGGCCCAACCAGACGGACCAGGACTCGCTGCCGCCCTACGAAATTCTGGACGCGATTCTTGACTTGTATGTCGTGAAAAATCTGGGCAGGCCGGAGATTGTCGCGCGCGGGTTTGACGCGGCGGTGGTCAACGACGTGCTCAACAAGATCAATTTCAGCGAATACAAACGGCGCCAGGCCGCGCCGGGATTGAGGGTGTCGCCGCGCGCCTTCGGCATGGGCCGGCGGATTCCCGTCGCGCAGCGGTTTTGGGTCATGGGCCGGTAGGCCGGCCGGGTGGCGGGCGATTTTTTCGTTTTGCGCCGGCAATTTGCATTTGTTAAGATGGACAACAATGTCACAGAAAAACCGGTCACCTCATTTTGTCCCGGGTGTCTGGATTCAACTGCTGCCCTTGCTGGTGATGTTCACGTTGTTGTGGGTCACGGCATGGAGGCCGTTTAATTTATCGGCAACCACCGTGAAGTTCTGGGAGTATGTGGGATATGCGTGGCTTTACGCGGCAGTGGTTTATTTGCTGGGGCTGGTGATCTTCACAAAATATCTTCGCGCCTGGTGGCTGGCGGCCGGGTTTGCGTGTTTTTATTTTCTGCTTTACGCGGTCAACGCGGGTTTCATCCACAGCATGGGCATGATGCTGGGGCCGTATTTCGTTTGGATTGCCGGGCCAACTTCCGGGGGTGCTTATTTCAAGGATTATTTTACGAAATGGATTGTTGTTCTGGCGGTGTTTTGGGTGTTGAGCGGGGTTTCAGCGGCGTGGCTGATCCGTAGAAATGCAAAAACACTTGCCGCGACACATGCGCGATGGCTGATCGTCCTGGCCGTCCTGCTTTGGGTCGCGCCCATTTTGCGCGACGCGGGAATTTTCCGGCCAACCGCCGTCGCCACCACGATCGTTCACGTCCCGCTCAAGCAGGGAATCTGGCGCTTGGACCAAACTTACTCGCTCCGGCTTGTGGCGGAAAACCCGCTTGTCATTTTTGGGCGGGCGATTTTCGTGCAACGGCTCAAGCCCCTGCAACCGCGCCCGGCCGGCGATTTGAACGCCCTGGCGGATACCCTGAAAACATGGCACCTGCCGCTGGGACACCGGCAATATGCGCCCCTCGGTTTGAAGCCGTTCAACCACGTCATCATGTTCGGAACCGAATCGTTGTCGCTGGATTTTTTGGCGCCTTACAACACCAGCCTGCCGCCGGATCTGACGCCGTTTTATGGCTCGCTCACCAACAGCATGTTTCTGAACTATCAATGCGTCGCCCTGCCGACGCAGCCCGGGCTGGCGGTGACGTTTAACAGCCATCCCAACGTCGGCGGCCTTTTGACGAGCGATTACGAGACGTCGCTGATCAAATACCTGGATGCCCAGGGTTATGACACCTATTTCCTGATGAGCGGCCCGGAAACATTTCTGGGGGACAATGTGGTTTTCAAAAAAATGGGGTTCCGGCATGTCATCGGAAGCCAGACCTGGCTGAAGGATCCGCGGCTGGCGCCCTTTGTCCAGGATCGCGGGCTGATGGATCAGATGCTTTACAACGAGGCGCTGGATTACATGGAGGCGAACCGCGGCAAAAAGATTTTCATCCAGATCATGAGCTGCGACACCCATCCGCCGGTCATGCGCGATTATTACGGCACGCTGCAGTATCCGCCGCTGCCGGCTTCATTGGAAAAATTCACCGACCCGGATGTCCGCGCCACGCTCTCGGCCATTTTTAGGAACGATTATGACGTCGGCCAGACCGTGAAAAAAATGCGGGAGCGGAATTTGTTGACGGAAGACACGCTTGTCATCATCACGGCGGATCACAATTGTCCCCACAACGTCGGGCTGAACAAAATCCCCGGCTATCCGGACACATTCTTTTCGCGTCTGCCGCTGGCGTTCATCAGCGGACAGCCGCTGCCTGCCGCCGATTTGCGGCAGCCGCTTTCCCAGTTGGATTTTGCGCCCACCATCGTGCATCTGCTCGGACTTCCGGTGCCGCCGGGCTGGTGGGGCGAAAGCATTTTCGATCCCGTTTTGAACTCGCCCGCCATTTCGAAATTCGGCAGAAATCTCAACATCATTCCGCCCGACGGCGGGCCGCGGCAACGTGTTTCCATGGATTATCCGAAAAATGCCGCCGAAAAAGAACTGGTGACCATTTTCAACACCATCTACACCGACACGCCGCCATTTGGAATTGTTTCGCCCGGTGATTTGCAGACAAATCTGCCATAACGGATGAAATTTTCCATCGTCACACCGAGCTTCCGCAATTCCGACTGGCTGAAGCTCTGCGTTGCGTCGGTCGCCGACCAGCGGGATGTCGAGCTTGAACACATCGTGCAGGATGCCGGTTCCGACGACGGCACACAGGACTGGCTGCCGCGCGACCCGCGCGTCAGGGCGTTCATCGAAAAGGACGGCGGTATGTATGACGCCGTGAACCGCGGCTACCGCCGCGCCACCGGTGACATTCTCGCCTATCTGAATTGCGACGAACAATATCTGCCCGGCGCGCTCAAGGCCGTCCGCGATTTTTTTGAAACGCATCCGCGGGCCGAAGTCGCGCTGGCCGGCAGCATCGTCACCGACGGCGCGGGAAAATATCTCTGCCACCGGCATCCGATGATTCCGCATCCGCAGGGCGTCTGGTTTCGTTTTCCGATTTTGACCAGCTCCGTCTTCATCCGCCGCCGGGTCATCCACGAACGCGGCATCTTTTTTGACACCCGCTGGCGCGACCTCGGCGATTTCCACTGGGTTCTGGCGTTGATGAAAAACCGCGTGCCGATGGCTGTCTGCGATTCGTTCACGTCCGTCTTCGCCGACACCGGCGGGAACATGAATTTGAAGCCGAACGCCCTCCGCGAGAAGGCGGCGACGGACGCGCTGATGCCGCGCCGGGTGCGTGCGCTCAAGCCGGTCTGGATTGCGCATCACCGGTTGCGCCGGCTCGCCGCCGGTCATTTTTTCCTGAAGCCGATGACTTATTCCATCTACACGCTGCAAAGCGCGGACCGCCGCGTCACCTTTGATGTTTCCAAGCCGACGGCGGTCTGGTGGAACCGGCTGTAAATCGGAGACGTTCAGGAATCTTGCAGGCGGACGAGGTAATAACGCTCCGGCGGCTCGTAAGGATCTCCGAGAAATTCCCATTGCTTCATCAAAACCCCGTCGTATCGGGCGAGCCATTGCTGGACGGTCTCATTGGTTTTGCCCAAAAAGGAACTCTCGACGACGGCATAATGGATGCCTGCCGAGTGCAACTGCTCCGGCGTGTCGCCCGGCAGAATTCTTTGAATCTGCCTCGTTCCGTAGGGCAGCCACATGGACGATTCGGCCTCGCCGGCGTTTGCCGCGTAGCCGAGAAGAATGTGCTCCGGCAAATTCCGCCGCAAGAACGACCGCTGGTTCGCAAAATCCGCCGCGCTGGAGTAAGTGTGGGCAATTTTTGAGACGAATGTCGAATCGGGATATCTTGCCTCAAGCCGGCCGGCAATCGTTTGCGCCGGGAACAGCGGCCGGTCCCGCGAAACGACCAGCAGCATCGAGGCCAACACCATCACCAGCAGGGCGCATGACCGCCACCATCGCCGCCGGACTAGCGCGGACTGGCCGGGCAAAAACAGGAGCGATGGAAACAGGAAAATATAATAGGGCGCCAGATACCGCCCGTTTTCAAACGTGCCGACCTTGGCCATGAAAACCACCAGCATCGCCCACGGCGTCCATTTTAAGAGCCACAGCCATCGGTCCGCGCTTTTTTCCGGGACGACAGTTTTGGTTTTTTGGCGGCGCCGCGCGGCAAAAACGGAAATCAGGGTCAGAAGACATATTCCCGCGCCCAGCGCCGCGCTGGATTCGGCGACGCCGAAGCTCAAGCGCCCGAAGGATTCAAATCCGGCAAAATGCGCGCCGAATGGGGTTTGCAGAAAATGGCCCATCGCCGCGTTCCACGAATTGAAGACCGGGAAGACCGGCGGTTTGAGATTTTGCGCGGTCAGGCAAAAAATGTTTCCGATGAAACCCCACAGCGGCGAGTGCAGTTCATTTCTGGCCCAATCTTTGGCGGACAGGCCCACCCAGTTTCCGGTGTGTTGCAGGTCGAAAAAGATCATCGGCAGCGCGGAAATGAGCAGGCACACTGCGATGACGGCCAGCGATGAAAATGGCCGCTTGAGCAGCAGCCGCGCGCCCGGCCCGATGGCGATCAGCGCCGGCAGCACCAGCAGGAGGTTGGTTTGTTTGACGCCCGTGGCCAGGGCCGCCGCCAGCAGGGCGAGCCAGAGATCGCCGGTGCTTTTATTTTCCCGGGCGCGCAGGGCCAAATCCACCGCCGCCAGTGCGTAAGCCGTGGCAAAGGCGTCGTTGAGGGTGGAGTTGGCCTGCATGATGAAGCACCAGCCGGAAGGCAGAATCCACATCCACCACCAGGCCACGCGCGGACGCACGCCCAGCCGCGTGAAGACGCTGAAGATCAGGCCTGGCAGCATCAGAAACGGCAGCCAGTTGAGCAGGAACAGGAACCGGTCGCCATGCGTCAGCAAAATCAGCGGGGCGAAAAGCCATTCAAAATTGCAGCCGGCGATGTTCGTCCGGACGTCGAGCGTGCGAATCCAGTGCCATTGTTCCGCCGCCAGCCAGTGCATGACGCGCGGGATCCGGTAGGCCGTCGAGCTGCCGTTCAACGGGGCATACAGCGCACCCGCCAGCAGCGCCAGCAGCGCCAGCGCCAGAAAAATCGCCGGCGCGCCTCGTTTGAAGCGGGAGCGGAATTGATGAAACAACCGCGCCGGATTTTTTTTGAGCCGCCATTTTGCCCGTCGTTGCCGGAAAAGAAGCGCGATTCCGGCCGCCGCGAAAACAATTCCGTAGCCGGCCGGGTTCAACTGGCGGATGGCCGATAAAATCCATCCCGAGGCGACCAGCAGGGTGGAGAGCAAAATCCAAAATCGGACCATGTTGAGCACGAATTAAAATTGGATTGCCACCGTGCCGGGTGTCGAGCAATTTATCGCTTCTTGTGCAAAAGAAAATCCTGGTTTTCGGCGGCGCCGGTTTCATCGGCAGCCATCTGACCGAGCGGCTGATCCGCGATGGCGCCTCTGTCACGGTGTTCGACAACTTGAAGACCGGCCGCACGGCCAACCTGGACAAAGTCTGGCGGCAGCCCGGCTTCCGCTTTGTCGAGGGCGACGTGCGCGAAAAGGACAAGGTGGAGGCGACCGTTCCCGGTCACGAGATCATCTTTCACTTTTGCGACGACAGCGACATCCGTTCCGCCGCCGAGCACCCGGACACTTACGTCGAACAAAACATCCTGGGACTGTTTTATGTTTTGGAATCCATGCGCAGGAACCGGATCCGGCATATTCTGTTTCCGAGCAGCACCACCGTTTTCGGCGAGCTGGCCAATCCGCCGGCCTCGGAGCGGCACGGTCCGATGGTTCCCCTGACCTTGTATGGCGGGGCGAAGCTGGCCGCGGAGGGGCTAATTTCGGCCTGGGCGCACACCTACGATTTTCAAGCCGTCGTCTTTCGTTTCGTCGGCATCATCGGCGGCCGCATGGATCACGGGGTGGTTCACGATTTCGTCCGGAAACTCCAGAAGAATCCGGCGCAACTGGAAATCCTCGGCGACGGCACCCAGAAGCGCTCCTTTGTCTTGGTGGATGACTGCGTGGAGGCGATGCTCTTTGCGCTCGCGAAGGCGGAAAAGAATTACAACCTCGTCCACATCGGCAACGTGGACCAGATTTCGATCAACGAAACCGCCCGGACCATATTCGATGTGATGAAGCTCAAGGATGTCAGGCTGTGCCCCACCGGCGGCAAGGTGGGCTGGAAGGGCGATGTCACATCCAATTTCATTGCCACCGAAACCCTGACCGCCTGGGGATGGAAACCGCCGCGTTCGAGCCGGGAGGCGGTGTTTGAAGCGGCGGGGCGTCTGGCCTTGGAACCGGGCCGCGCATGATTTGTTCCCGGATTTTCAAAGGCGTTTCGGGACGATAAAGACGCCGGAAACTTTTTGGGGCTGAAAGTCGTTCACGAAATGCCCGGCAGGTGTCTGGCTGCAAATTTTTCCACGCGCGACCAGACTTCCTCTTCGCTGATATTCCACAGGCAGCGCGGCGCGGGATACCGGCAGTAATCCGAGCACGGCATGTAAGGACAGACCCGGCCTTCCATCCATTCCGCCGCCGGATGAAGCGGCGCGAACCACTCCGGCAGTTGCGGGCCAAACAGGGTGAAGGTCGGCACGCCGCAGAACGCCGCGAGGTGGCCCGGCCCGGAATCGTTCCCGATGAATGCGCCGGCGCGGTCAATCAGCGCAATCAGCTCCGTCACCGTGGCGGGCGTGGCGACGGTGTTTTCGCCGGTCTTCAGCCACCATCCGCGCTGATCGGGGTCGCAGGCGATTTGCACCGGGATTTTTTTCCCGCGCAGGCTTGCGGCAAGCCGCCGGTAATTCTCCAGCGGCCAGACGCGGACGGGCTGCCCGGCGCCGCTGTGAATCAAAACGGCTTCACGTTTGGGAACGGCGGGGATGGAAATTTTTTCGCGCGTTGGCAGTTCGAGGTCCAGCGCGCGGGCCACGGCGCGCCAGGATTCGTAACGGTGCGCCTCCGGTTCGGGCCGCGGCAGGGGCCGGGTCAGAAAAATCCGGCTGCCCACGCGCGGAAAGCCGATGCGATCCCGGACGCCGGCGAGTTTCAGGAGCAGATGGTCGCGCGGGTCCCATCGCGCGGAAAGGCCGGACGCGAAGTGTTCCGCCGCGAGCTGCCGGCGCAGGCGGACAATTTCAAGCCACGGCCAGTGCCAGAGGTGGTATTTGTTTTTGAAGGCGGTCCATGGCGCGACAAAGGGCACCACCCGCACCTCCGGCCAGAGGCGGCGCTGCAAATCGAGGGCGTAGGGCTTGGCAAGCAGGGTGATGTCGAAACGTTCCGCCGCGGCGCGCAGCAGGGGCGTGGCGATGATCAGGTCGCCCAGCCCCCACAATTCCACAATGAGCAGTTTTGGTTTCAAGGCGGACGTGCTTCCGGTGTCCTGTTCAAAAAATTCCTATCTTTGCAACACCGGCAACAACCGCGGCCGCGCCGGGATTCGCACCGGCGGCTCGACGGTCGTCATGGCGGGTTTCCGCACCAGACGGCAGACGCCGCCGTTCAGGCTGATGCTCAATCCCAGCAGGCCGGCAAATGCCGCCATGTCGCTCGAAAGCGCGCCGAAAATGAAGATGAACGAAATGATTTTCGCCACGAACGAGGTGAAGAGAAAGGTGTTGACGGTTCGCAGCGCCGGGTCGCCGTAGTGCCGGTTGCGGTTGAGCGCCCAGATGCCCGCGATCAGGAACCAGACAAAGGCGATGGCGCCCCAAATGCCAAAGGGCAGGATGACCGAAAGCACCCCATTGTGATAGTCGCCGGAAAGCGCAAGACCCTGTTCGCCGGGATCAATGCCGCGAAAGGCCGTGTCCCTGCCCATCAATTGGGCGTCTTGCTGGGTGATGGCGTAGCCCTTTCCCAAAATCAGGTGGGACGGCACCTGCGGCAGCAGCCCCTTCCACAGTTCGACGTGCCATTCCATGGAAGCCTGCGCGTCCGCCCGCACGCCGGGATCAATGTCCACAGGCAGGAACGATATGACGCGCTGGAAGGTGTAAGGCAGACGGTTTGCCAGGGGGAAGCAGACCATCGCGGCCAGCAGTCCGGCGACGGCAAAAATCGGCAGCAGCTTGGTGCGGTGCATGCCTTCGATGAAAAATTGAATCGAGAAGAGCAGCGCGCAGCTCAACAGCATCCCGCGAAATCCCCCCAAAAAAACCAGCGTCGAAAAACCAATGAAGGCCACCAGCCGCCACGGTTTGCCCGACCGGAAGATTCCATTGATTCCATACCGTGCCAGCATGTAGGAGAAAATCGCCATGGACATCGTGGCGACCCCGGCGAAACGCATGGTGTCTTCCGAGCCGGTATAGGCGTAAAAATCGGGCGGAAAAATCAAAAAGAGGAAATAAAGCGAAGCGGGAATAAATGCGATCAGGTCCCCCAGGGCGCTGATGCACCCGCTCAAAAAGAACATGGCCACATAACGTCCGGCCTGCTCGGCCGGAATCCGCCGCGCGGTGAGCGCAAAATAACCGAGGATTCCCGCCAGCAGGAAAACGTATTTTTTGCCGCCCATGACCGGATCTCCCAGCGAGTGCAGGCCGATGCCCCCCGTCATTTTGGCCGTCCCCAGCGCCACCAGCGCCAGACAGGCCAGCGGCAGGGTGATTTGCGGCACTGCGATGAACCGCATGTCCTTGTTGATCGCCCGTTGCAGTGTTGAAATGCCGAGGCTCACCATCAGCAGGGGCAGATACACCGCCGGCCTGCCCGGCAGGAAAAAAACCACCAGCGGCAGGTTCCAGCTCAAGACCAGCAGCGGGTGATGCCAGCGCAGCAAAATGGGAACGGCCAACACCAGCGCCAGCACGCCGATCGCGCCGAAGTTGGAGTAGCTGGGTGAATTGGCCAGCGACACGGCCACGGCGCCCACCACGATGGCCAGCGGGATGCAGATCGCATAGACGATCAGCGCTCTTAAAATGGCGGCGGAATTGTTCATTCAAAAACTGCACCCGGTCGTGGCAACCCCGGTTGCGCGCGGCTGCTCAACTTACCCGAACCCTGGAAACCTCGGCAACCGAATTGTTTGGCCCGCGCACGGCCCGGAATCAAATTGACCCCGCCGGATATAACAGCCCATCGGGCGCGTCCGTTCAAACTCCGCCGGAACAAAGTCATTTTTCCTTGCGCCCGCGCTTCAACCCGCTTACAAACCGTCCTCAACGGCCAGCATGAAAAAAATTTCCGTCATCGTGCCCTGCTTCAACGAGGAAAACGTCCTGCCCGGTCTTTTTGAGCGGATGACGGCCGCGGCCGCCGGCTGGGGAATGGAGTTTGAAATCCTCTGCGTGGACGACGGTTCGCGCGACCGCACCTGGGAGCTGCTCAAGGCGCAAAACAAAAAAGATTCGCGCTGGCGCTGCCTCTCGTTTGCGCGCAACTTCGGCCACCAGGCTGCCGTGAGCGCGGGATTGCACCACGCGACCGGCGATGCCGCCGTGATCATTGACGCCGACCTACAGGATCCGCCGGAGGAGATCGCGCGGCTGCTCGCCAAATGGCGCGAGGGATTCGAGGTGGTTTTTGCCACGCGCAAAAAACGCCGGGACCCGCTGCTCAAACGGATGTTCGCGTGGGGATTTTACCGGGTGATTTCCGGGCTGGCACGGTTTCCGATGCCGGCCGACGCGGGCGATTTCTGCCTGCTCGACAAAAAAGTCGTCGCCGTGATGAACGCGCTGCCGGAGCGGAACCGCTACCTGCGCGGCCTGCGGACGTGGTGCGGATTCCGGCAGACCGCCATCGAGTTCGAGCGCGGCGAACGCGCCGCCGGCGTGCCGCAATACACCTTCAAAAAATCCTTTCATCTGGCGATGGACGGCATCTTTTCATTTTCCACCGTGCCGCTGCGGCTGGCGACATGGCTGGGGCTGGCGGTTTCGGCGTGCGCGTTTCTCGGCGCGGTTTTCACGCTCTGCGAAAAGGTTTTTGCGGAGCAATTCACAAAATGGGGTTTCCCGCCCGGCCCGCACGGCATCCCGACGATGGTGATTTCAATCCTGTTTTTGGGTGGCGTGCAGCTCATCTGCCTGGGCATCCTCGGCGAATACATCGCGCGCATTTACGACGAGGTGAAAGGCCGCCCGATGTGGATTCTCCGCGACAGCGCCGGCATCGGCCCCACCGCTCCGCCGGACAAAAAAACGGCGTGACCGGTCCTCAATTTCCGCCGCTCATCCTTCAGCCGTTTTCCAGCCCAGCACCTCGCGGTAAATGTCCAGGTGACGGCGGGCCAGGACCAGCGGGTGACGGCGTTCGCGGATGATGGCGGCGTTGCCGATGGGCCGGGGATGTCCCTGTGCAATCCACCGGGCGATGGCGGCGGTCAGCCCCGCCCAGTCGTCCGGCGCAAAAAGTTCCGCCCCGGGCATGTCCCCGGCGCTGTCCACAACTCCTCCCACGCGGGCGCCGAAAAATTTCAAGTCCCGTCCCAATCCCTCGAGCACCACCATCGGAGCGGCATCTTCCGTTGGAAAATGCAGCATGGCCGCCGCCGCATCGTAGCAGTGAAGCAATTCGCCTTCGCCCGGCGTGCCCAGAAAACGCGCGTATCCGGCGGCTTCCATCGGCTTGATCCGTTTTTGAAACGCCGCCGTGTAATCGGCCCCCAGTGGATGAATGTAGCCGGCGAAGCGGAATTCAAATTTCAATCCCTGCCGGTGGAGCGCCTCGGCCACGTCCAGCAGTTCCAATTGCCGTTTCCGCTCCGAAATGGCCCCCACGTTCAGCAAAACGCAGGGACGCGGACCGGCGTCCGGCGGCGGATCCAGAAAGGTCTGCCGGAGCGGATGCGGCATCAGCCAGGTTTTCCGGGCGCGGGGCCGGACCAGATTTTCGGTGTAGGTTGAATTGCAAAACACGCCCAGCGTGCGGGGCAGGATGAAATTTTCCAGCCGCGCCGTCAGCCAGCCGTAGCTCCCGATGCGCGGACGTCCCAGCCGCGCCAGCTCGGCCATGTTCCCCTGCATGGCCACCAAGTTTGGAAATCCCGAAAACACGGCGCTGATGGCGCACTCCCGTTCCGTTCCGTCGCCCTGCACAATGTCCGGCCGGATTTCGCGCAGCTTCCGGCGGACGGCGCGGATGCAGCCCTGGTAGCCCGTGCGCAGCCAGCCGATTTTGGGAACCAGCAGCGGATGAAACCAGATGTTGTCCGCCAGTTTTTCCGGCGATTGCACGGGCTGTTGCAGGCAGGAGACAACATGAACCTCCGCGCCGGGCAGGCCCGCAAAACCGTCGAGCAGCGAGGCGGTGCCGCCGGGCAGGCAGGGCGTCGTTTCGGTGTAGCGCCGATAACTTTCGCGAAGATCCATGGCCAGGAGGGCAATTTTCATTTCCGCACAAATATCAGACTGCGCCATGCCCCGCAAGCGCCGCTCCGCCGCCGCCGGCAATCAATGCGCGGCGCGCCGGTGAATTGTGTTTCGCAGGGCCATTTGATTTTGTTATCCTTTTTTCCGTGAACGCGTTCGGCAAAATCGCCTTATACTTGCAGGCTGCGGCCGCCCTTCGATCGCCGCACTGGCTTGGACTGCCTTTGCTCCCCAAGTCGCTTTGCCCCGGCAGCCCGGCCAACCGCGGCGCTTACAACACGTTCATCATCTGGATCAAGCAGCTTGGCCTGTCTTCCGCCAAAATGGTTGTGGATGTCGGGGCGAATCACGGCGATTTCTCCAAGGCGGCCGGCACCTGCTTCCCGGAGGCGGAAGTGCTGCTGGTGGAACCCCTGCCAAAAATGCAGCGTTGCCTGGAGCAAATCATCCGCACCCGGCGGAACAAATGGCGCCTGCTGCCCTGCGCCCTCGGCGCGGAACACGGCAGCCTCCCGCTTTTTGTGGATGAAGGCCGCGATGACATCGCCAGCCTGGTGGGGTTCAGCGAGGAATACCTGAAAGTCAATCCCCGCGCCCAGCCGACGGGGAAAATGATCTGCGAGGTGAAAACGCTGGACGCGGTGGCGGCGGAACTGGCGTTGGACCACATTGACCTGCTGAAAATTGACGTGGAGGGTTTTGAGTTCGAGGTGTTGAAGGGTGCCGGACAGATTCTGAAAAAAACCGACGCGGTCATCATCGAGGTCTCGCTCGTGCGAAACACCGGAACGTCGGGTCTGCTGGTGGAAATGCTCGACTGCCTGGCGCGGCACGGGTTCCAGATTGTGAATGTCATTCCCTCGCTCTACGATATTGACGAACCATGGAGGCCGCGCGAATTCAATGTCCTCGCCCGGCGGGGAATCAAATCACCCTGAACCGTCCGCCGCTCCGGCCGTTTTATTTTCCCGGCGCGGGCGTTTCAGGGCGTTGAACTCGCTGGGAGGGGATGTTCAGCCGGGCCAGATGGCCGATGAAGGTCTCCTCAAATTTCTGAAAGCTCAACCGGTTTTTTAATTCTTCATAACCGCCGATGCGCTCACCGGCGCGGATGCGTTCCCACCACTTCAAGGCCGCCTGCGCCAGGGCCTGCGGATCGCCGACGGGCACAACCTCGCCGTTTTCGCCGGGCTGGATCAAATCCGACGCGCCGGTGTTGGGCGTCGTGATCACCGGCAGGCCGCAGGCCAGCGCCTCCGTCACCACATAGGCAAATCCGTCTTCGACCGACGGGAAAAGCAGCAGGTCCGAAGTCTGATAACTCCGGATGTGTGCCTCCAGATCGAGATAGCCCAGCCATTCCAGGGGCAGGTCGGCGTATCGCGGCAGGATGTGCTTCACGTCGTTGCGGATGTGGCGTTTCACCCGCAGCACCGCGTTGGGAACTTCCTTGCGGATCAGCCGGAACGCCTCCAGCAAATAGGGCGTGCCCTTGCGCAGGCTCAATCCGCCGGTGTTGAGAATGGTCAGGGGCCGGTTGGCCGGACGCGGTCCCACCGGCGGGCGAAACATTCCCAGGTCCACCGGATAGGGGCAAAACAGGAGACGTTCGGGATCGTAACCGTGCTTCAGGAACGACCGCCTCACAAACGTGCTTGAAGTGAAGATGTAATCGGCCGCCGCCACCGACTCCATCGTGCGGTCCTGATAATAGCGTGATGCCGGCGGATAGGACGATTCCCACTTTTTTTGTTCCGCGGCTATCAGATTCCAATGATCTTCTGGATGCGAGGTCCATGCGTTGAGAAATGTCATCCCGCCGTGCTTCCGGGTCCAGCGCATGGCACCGTTCGCAAACGCATAGCCGGTGAAAAAATGTTGTCCCGGACGCAACAGGGATTGCACCCACCGGTCAAACAGCCCGAACATCCGGTAGCGGAGCGATTCCGCCTCATAAACCGGCAGGGTTCTGGCAAAGAGGTAGTTGAACAGTCCAAAAACCGGTTGCAACCGGGTGTGTTCCGGCGGCACGCCACGGGTTCCGCGCCGGGTGCCCAGGGCATAGAAATCCAGCAGCCCGTGATTCTCCAGGGCGCGGGCGAAATTGTCATCGCCGGCCCGCGAGAAACAGGCCATGGCAAAATGTTGATTTGAGGGCATGACGATGGTCAGGTCATCCGGCGTTGTTTTGAGAAGGCGGGGTGCGTTTCTCTTGGGATGTTAGATGCCAATCCCGGTCGCCGATGTCAAAGAAAATGCGTTGTGCTCCGGCGCGTGTTTTTCGGCGATAAATCAATTTGCGCCGCCCGTCCGGTGCGGCTTGCATCCGGGGCGGGTTTGGGATAACTACAGGCCGCAATGCAATGCGCCTCCAGCTCCACGCCCGCCCGGATTGCCCTGATAACCGGCGACTTGAACCTTGGCGGTGTCACCACCTTTCTCTGCAACCTGGGCGGCGAACTGGTCAGCCGGAAAGTTCCCGCTGCGGTGTTGAACTTTCGGAAGGACAACCCCATGGCCACGGATTTTGCGCGGGCGGGCGTTCCGGTGTTGTGCCTCGACGACCGGCGCGTTGTCTTTGAAGACCGTTTGAAAACCGTGCTGCGGGAGCTGGGCCGGTTCAAGCCGTCCGTCGTGATGGCCACCCACGACGCGACTTCGTTTGAGGTGCTCCGCTATCTGCCGCCCGGCGTCTTCCGGGTCGGGGTCGGCCAGTCCGATCATCCCGGCGTCTATGAAATGATGCGGCATTACGCGCCGCACATGGATTTGCTGGCCGTGGTGTCCGAAACCATGAAGACCAGGGCGGAGGCCATGCCTGAATTTGGACGCGTCCCGGTGCGTTATCTTCCCTATGGCGTGCCGATGTGCCCGGATGCTGAACTGCCCGTCCGCGATTTCGCCGCGCCGTTGCGCCTGCTGTATCACGGCCGGTTGGTGAGATCGCAAAAGCGCGTGCATCTCTTTCCGCAAATCTTCGACCAACTCAAGGCCTCCGGCATCCCGTTCCATTGGACGGTTGCGGGCGATGGGCCGGAAAAATCGGCCCTGGAAGAAGCGATGAAAAGCTCCCCCGCGCAGACCGTTTCATTTCCCGGAAAAATCTCCTACGCCAGCGTGCCGGAAATTCTGCGGGCGCATGACATTTGTCTGCTCGCGTCAGATCACGAGGGTTTTGGATTGGGCGTGCTTGAGGCGATGGGATACGGTCTTGTGCCCGTGGTCAGCGATCTGCCCGCCGGCATCCCGGAAATGGTGGATAAAACCACCGGCATTCTTGTGCCGGTGGACGACGTGGTCGGCTACGCGCGGGCCATCGTCCATTTGCACGAACACCGGGCGGAACTGGCCGCCAAATCCGCCGCCGCCCGCGCGCGGGTTAAAACAAAATTTTCCGTGGAGGCGATGGCAGACCGGTGGCTGGCCGCCTTTCCCCAAAAATTTCCGGTTGCCGGCGACTGGCCGGTGGACTGGAAGATCAAAGCGCCGTTGCCCGCCCGTCATCCGGTTTATTTTTCACCGGCCATGCGCGCTCTCCGGCGGCTGGCGGCAAGGTTGCGGAAGTGAAATTCATCACGCTTTGGGGAAGATGCTTTCCACCGCCTCCATCACTTGGCCTGCGGTAATTTCCTTCATGCAGCGGATGTCGTTGGGACAGCCGGTCTGCCAGTGTTTGATGGGCGACTCGTGCTGGCAGAAGGAGCAGGGCAGTGTTGCATAAACGCCCTTTGCCGGAGTTCCCAGCGGAAGGCGAAATTGAGGATTGACGGCCCCGAAGATTCCAACCGACGGGACGCCCAGCGTTCCGGCCAGGTGCAGCAGCCCGGAATCAATTCCGATCAGCAGGTGGCACTGGGAAAGAATGGCGGCTGTCGTCAGCAGCGGCAAATCGGGCTTCATCGCCTGGACGCCCCGGAGCTTGTGAACCGGCGCGCCGTCGCGCCCCGGCGAGCAAAAATGGAGAATGCGGCAGGGCCGGTTTTTGTGCAGCCCGTCCACAATTTCCTGCCACCGGCCTTCCGGCAATTCGCGAACCGGCCAGGTCCGGCCCGTGTGGATGGCGATGATGATTTCGCCGGCCCGGAGGCCGATTTCTTCCGCGGCGGCCTGCCGTTCCCCGGCAGGAATCGCAATGCGCGGCTGCCAGTCCGCTGCCGGCAAATCACAATCCTTGAGAAAGACATGGGCCAGATGAAGTTTCTGCCCGCCTCGTCCGCGTTCGTCGCTGGTCAGGGCTTCATAATGCCTGTCCACCAGCCATGCGGCTTTTTGCTGGGGGATTTTCTTGCCGGGAGCAATGCCATAAACGGCGTCAATCTCGCGGCAATTTTTTATGAGCGCGTCGAAGGGTTTGAACGTGGCAAAGAGGATCAAATGCGCCGGGTATTTTTGCTTCAGGGCGTGGTAGGCCGGGATGCAGCAGATGACATCGCCCAGCCCGCCGGTGCGTTCGAGGACGATCACCCGTTTCCGGTGTCGCAGACGGAGGAGCAGCACATGAAAAAGAAACCGGATTTTGTGCAGGGCTTTCATGTTCCAGCAGGACGACTTGACGTCTCAAAAAAACACATTGTCATGTGCATCGGCATTTTTGCGGGGGCATCTATAAACAGTTTCACCCTTTCGGCGGCGCACTTTTCCAATAGGCAAGGGCCGTGCCTTCAATTCTGGCGATGTTTCTGCCCAGGCCGCGCCATTCCAAAATGAATTTCACCACTCCGGGATGGGCGGCATCGCAATCGTGCCACAGGAAAGTGCCGGTTCCCCCGCACAGGGCGAAACACTTTTCCGAGTCCTGCTTGCAGTATTCGTAGGTGTGCGAGCCATCAATGAAGAAGAAGGTTGGGCGGCCAAACTCCTGGAAATTGATGGTGGCAGTGTCCCCGAAGTGCTGCTGGATGCGTTGCTCCACCGGCTGGCCTTTGAATTCGCGGCCAACAATCCGCCGTTCAATCAGGTGGAAATCATCCTTGCCAGATCCGCCCTTTGAATCCGGCTTTGCTGAAAAATCGGGAGGCAAATCCACGGTGTGGACAATTGCCTTGTCGAGGTTCTCGGCCATCGCCCTGGTTGTGTGTCCCATGTAAGTCCCGATTTCCAGCACCTCAACGGGATTCTCTGCCACCAGAATCGCAAGCAAGGCCGTCGCCTCATGCACCGACAACATGCCGTCTTCATACTTTTGCGCATTGAACTTAACCGCCACTTTTCGCGCGCCCAGAATCTCGCCTGGAGCCATCTCTGGAATGGACTTCAATTCCTTCTGGATCTGGTTGTTGATCCGGTCTTGCATCGGATGAACAGCGCCCAGGCTGGCGAAGCAGCCTTTGATGAATTCGGGGAAACCAAGCCGCAAACCGCGGACGATGCTGGCGCCGTTCAAGCCCAGCAGAAATTGGATGCACTTTTTTGCCATGATTAAAAAGCTGGTTTTGTCCGCCTCAACCGACCATGCGCCGAAACCTCAATGCCAGTGGATACCAAAGGGGCACGCCCGGTTCTTTCCGGCCCCATTTGCTCAACGGTCCCAGTTCGCGCAGCACACGGCGCCCGATGCACCCGCCTTTGTAGGCAGTTTCTCCCCACACTGGCGACTTGAGGATTGTGTCAGGATAAAAGTTGGTGAAAGGTTCAAACAATTCGGACAGGGTTCGGACGGTGAGTTGGTGCTCAAAGAAACAATCGCGCGCGTGATATTCAAGCGTGGCCACAAAGGTGTCACCGGGAAAATGTTCGTTCACCGCCTTGACCATGCCGCGGCGGATTTCGTGAGGGATGTGCTCAAAAACTGAAATGCAGGCGACGTGGGTGATTTGCGGATGCGCCTTCAACAGTTTTGACAGCGTTTCGTAATTGGCCAGGGTGTGATGGAAAATGATTTTCGAGGACGCCTCTTTTGGTTGCCCAATGTTGGCATCCATCACATGGACCTCCTTGACATAAGGCGCAATCACCTGCGTGAAAAACCCTGCTCCCGTCTCCGGCGATCCGCCGCCGATGTCGAGAACCACGGAATCGGAGGTCAATTCCAGCAATTCAATTGTCTGGTGATATTCCCAGAAGCGCTGGCTTAATTTGCCGCCGCCATAAACCTTGCCGTCCCATTCCGCCGGATGGGCGGGATCGCCATAACACCGCCAGAGGGCGGCTTTCAATTTTTCGGTCAGGTTCATAAATTCAAATTATCGTCTGTTCCGATGCCAGCTTTCTGCATTCTAGCCGCCCGCCTACATTCCAAAAGTTCAAACCTTGCACGGAACCAGCGCCTCCAGCAGCCGGGCCGCCGGGCGTGGCAATCGCGCCCCGGCTTCCTGAACCATTTCGGGAGGCAATCCGATGCGCAAAAAGAGATATCCGCCGACGAATCCCGACACAGCGCAGTGAATCACCAGCCGCCAGATGACCGGCAAATCAAGGGTCGCAAACCAGGTGATCGCCCCGACCAACGCCAGCACCACCGCGAGCTTCAAGGCCGGGCGCACCCAGTCCACCGCCAGTTCCCAAATGGGGACCTGAAAATACCGTTCGCTCCGGCGCAGCCCGAATTGATATGAAAATAACACGAGGCACAGCAGCGAACAGACAAGGATTCCCGGCAGCCCCCACCGGTATCCAAGCAGCAGGGACAACGTCACAAAACAGCAGCCTTCCAAAAAGTAAATGTAACGCATTCCGCCAATCTGCTTTGTCACGGCGACAAAATTACAGTGAGGCGCCTGCATTGCGGTGATGAAAATCCACAGTCCAAGCAGGACGTCATTCAGCGGCGACCACGCAATTTTTCCGCCGGTCCACACCGTGATGAACAGGCTGTTGCACAGCGCATACGCCATCCCCAAAAAAACTCCCAGGCTGGCGGTCAACACCACCAGATTTTTGAAACGATATCGGAGCCGTTCAGTTTCATTCCGGGCCAGCATTTCACACAAGCCGGGGCTTGCCGCGCTGTAGGGCTGGAACATCACCTGCCTCATCAGCATCCACAACTTGGTGCCAACCGACCAGGCGGCGGCAACTTCCAATCCCAGGGTGCGGGACACAATGATGACCTGGCTGGCGGTGATCAGTTGCGCCCCCAGGTTCATCAAAAAAACGTCCTTCCCAAAAAGGAACAGCTCCTTGAATGTTTTCACCGAAGCCGTTCCCCAGTCGCCGGCCTGCGGCACAAACCCCAGCCGCTGGCAATGCCAGAAGAGATAGCCGGGAACCATCAGGGCGGTGATGGCATTGGCATAGACGAACGAATAAATGCCGCATCCCTGGAACAGAAAAAGCAGGAGCAGTCCCAGCGACGCCGCCAGGCTGAAAATGCTCGCGCGGTTTGTGATGTCCATGCGCTGGTGGGCATAGAGCATCATCCCCAGCGGATTCGTGCAGAACGTGAAGGCCGCGATCAATCCCTGGATCCGCATCAGGTCCACAAACGTCTTCTGGTATTCCGGCTGGATTTTCATCAGCTCGGCCAGCAGCGGAGAACCCAGCGTGACCACGGCGAGCACAATCAGTCCCTGCGCGGCGCTCACCAGCACGGACGCCTTGACCAGCGCCCCGTATCCGCCCGCGCCGCGCCGGTCCTTGTGATCCACCAAAAACCGGGACAGCGCCGAATTCATCCCCAAATCCACCAGGGCGATGTAGCTCATCAATTGCACCAGCAGCATCCACAGGCCGAACTCCGATTTGGAAAGCCAGTGCAGGATCAGCGGAACGGAGACCAGCGAATAAACCACGTTCACACCCAGTTGCAGGTAACTGGTGGTCACGTTGCGGGAAAAGTTTTTCAGCCGGCTCATTCGACAGGCGTCATTGCGCCCGCCATGCTAACGGGATTAACCCATTCATCAAGGTTGAATGGCGGAACACGGCGGCTCCGGCGGCGGGCGGTCAGGTTTGCGGCGGCACCGGCGGCTTGCGCGACGCGGTTTTCAGCCCGAGCGCGCTCATGAAAAAACTGGAAAACACGGTCTGCACGCCCAGAACAATCAGCGTGGCGGCGGGAATCAGGTGGCGGAGGTTTTGCTCGTAGTCGAGCACGCCGTAATCGTGCTGCCGCCAGATCCAGACGGCGCGCAGGAACCAAAGAATCCCCGCCAGCAGCACGGCCAGGCCAAGCAGGATGCCTTTTTCCAGGTTGAAAAAATTGAAGACGCGAGAGAATTTCGGGTCGTCCGGCAGAAGCCCCTCGGCGATGGCAAACACCTTGGTGAAAAACGCAAACGCGACGAGCTGGAAGCCGACGATGACGGCCATGCACGCCATCATCAGCGTCCCGACGTTCAAGACGACTCCGCCGACGGCAATGTTGTGAACCGCCAGCGCCCCGCCCAGAACCATTCCGAGCAGCGAGAGAAAAAGCCCCGGCGCAAAAAACAGCCAGCGCGGCGAGAACAGCAGCATGAACCGCAGATGCCGCCAGCCGTCGCGCCATGGCTTCAAATGCGGCGGGCGCGACCGACCGTCCGGCCGCAGCGTCACCGGCACCTCCGCGATTTTCAGCCGCTTGAAGGTGGATTTGATGACCATCTCCGACGCGAACTCCATGCCGGTGGTCTGCAAATCCATTTTTTCAAACGCGGCCTTCGTGAAGCCGCGCAGTCCGCAGTGAAAATCATGCGCGGGGCATTTGAAGAAAAGCCGGCCGATGAACGACAGCACCGGATTGCCGAGCCGCCGGTTTTTCCACGGCATCGCGCCGGGCAGAATCGTCCCGCCGCCGGCGGGAAACCGGCAGCCCATGACGAGTTCAAAGCCTTCCTGGAATTTTTTGACGAACCGGTCCGCCTCGGCAAAATCGTAGCTGTCGTCAGCGTCGCCCATGAGAATCCATTGGCCGGACGCGGCCCGGATGCCGCCGCGCAGCGCGCTGCCGTAGCCTTTTTCCATCACCGGCACGAGGCGCGCGCCCAGTTTCTCCGCGATGGCCGGCGAGCCGTCGGTGCTGCCGTTGTCGGCCACGATGATTTCGCCGCACACGCCGGCGCGCTGGATGCCGCGCCGGGCCGATTCGATGCAGCGGGCGAGCGTTTCCGCCTCGTTCAGGCAGGGAATGACGATGCTTAATTCCACGGAATCGGCCACGGGCGGATTTTATTCAAATGCCCCGGCCTTTGGCGAGCGCGGGTTTTTTGCGGCTGGCATTTGCGTCCCAAGCGGCTACGCTATGCCCGCTGAATGAAAACACTTTTCAACGACATCGAATCCGTCGTCGCCGACATCCGCAGGGGCAAAATGGTCATCGTCGTGGATGATGAAGACCGCGAGAACGAGGGCGATTTGATCATGGCCGGGCAGTTCGTCACGGCCGCCGCCATCAACTTCATGGCCAAGTTCGGACGCGGGCTGATTTGCGTGCCGACCACCGGCGAGCGGCTCGAGCAGCTCGGCGTCGCGCGCATGGTCAAGGAAAACCGCGAGAGCTTCCGCACCGATTTTCAGGTGAGCGTGGACGCCGCGCGCGGCATCACCACCGGCATCAGCGCCGCCGACCGCGCCAAAACCGTCCAGGTCATGGCCTCGCCCACCGCCGTGCCGGAGGATTTGATCCAGCCCGGCCACATTTTCCCGCTGCGCGCCCGGCCCGGCGGCGTGCTGCAACGCGCCGGCCACACCGAGGCCGCCGTGGACCTGGTGCGCCTCGCGGGCTGCCGCTCCATCGGCGTCATCTGCGAAATCATGAACGACGATGGGACGATGGCGCGGCTGCCGCAATTGCAGAAATTCGCCCGGAAATACCGGCTGAAAATCTGCACGGTCGCCGACCTCATCCAGCACCGGCAGACGCGGGAGAAACTGGTCGAGCAGATCGAGGTTGTCAAAATGCCGACGGATTACGGTGATTTCGATTTGCATCTCTACCGTTCCAAGGTGGACGGCCAGCATCACCTCGCGCTGGTTCACGGCGACGTGGCCGGGCGCGGGAAAATCCTCGTGCGCGTCCACAGCGAATGCCTGACCGGCGACGTGTTCGGCTCGCGCCGCTGCGATTGCGGCTCGCAACTGCACCAGGCCATGCGGCAGATTTCCGCCGCCGGGCGCGGTGTGATTGTCTATATGCGGCAGGAAGGGCGCGGCATCGGCCTCGCGCCCAAAATCAAGGCCTACAAATTGCAGGAGCAGGGCTATGACACCGTCGAGGCCAACGAAAAGCTCGGCTTCGCAATGGATCTGCGCGAATACGGCATCGGCGCGCAAATCCTCGTGGATCTCGGCCTGAAAACCATCCGGCTGCTGACGAACAATCCGAAAAAAGTCGTCGGGCTGGAAGGCTACGGGCTGGAAATCGTGGAGCAACTGCCGATCCGCGTGAAACCGAATCCCCACAACGAACGGTATCTGAAAACGAAACGCGAGAAGATGGGGCATTTGCTCTAGCCGCGGATTGGCTTATTTGCCTTGAAAGGTCCGCGCTGACAACGCCCTCCCGCCCGTTGCCGGACGGGACGGGGCTTTCGCATGTTTCTTTCCGCATCCATTTTTCACCCGCCCTGCCGGCAAATGCGAAGCTTCACTTCTTCTAAACAACATAAGAATAAGTTTTATATGGACAAAAAATGACATTAATATAGCAATTAATGTCTGGCAAGTTGCAGAATGCCGGGGGATGATCCCTGTCAAGCGAGTATTCAACAATGCATTTCAAACGCCTATGAAAGGACAAAAACTCATTCTGCGGGGCGCGGCGGCGCTGGTTGGTGCCTGCCTGTTTAGCTTCGGCCTGTCGCCGGTTCAGGCCGGGCCGGCGGCGGGCGCGGATGCCGCATCATCGCCGACCAACTCCGTGGAATTAAAAGCTCCTGCGCAGGACGCAAAGCCCGCCGCGGTCCGGAAGCAGCTCACCGGGGCGGAGCTTTACTCGATGCATTGCAACCGGTGCCATCCCGAGCGTTACCCCACCGAGCGGACGGCGGCGCAATGGAAAACCATCATGCTCCACATGCAGGTGCGCGCGAACATTCCCGTGGAACAGTCGAAACTGATCCTGCAATACCTCCAGGACAACAGCGGCCGTTGAACGGCGACAACTCCTTGAACCACCAATGAAAATGACAATGAAAACACGCCGCTGGACGTTTGGATTGCTGGCCGCGATTTGTGTCACGGGGATGGCGCTTCCGCCGCGGGCGGTGGCACAGGTAAGCCTGACGGACTTCAACGCCTTGAAAGAGGCGGTGCAAAAATTGAGCGAGCAGGTTCAGGGTTTGCAGCAGACGAACGTCCTCCGGGAGCAGATTCACGAGCAGGACGTGCAGCAAATCCAGCAGCTTCAGGAGAAGCTGGCCGCGACCCGGCAGATCGCCACGGACGCGGAACAGAAAAGCATTGAGGCGGCGCAGGCGCAGCCGCCGTCGCGGCAGCCGATTGACGAGGCCACCGTCAACCACAATTTCATGATTCTGGGCGACGCGGAATTTCAATACGCGAAGTCCGCCGGACAGCACGGGGCGTTCGCCCTGGCTGATTTTGCGCCCATATTTCTTTATCGCGGCGGGGACAAAATCCTATTTGAGGCCGGGTTCGACACCACGTTGCAGAATGGTTCGGCACCAACTCCAAGTGACCCGACCGTCAACCATGACAGCGGTTACTCCACCAGCTTCGATTTGAGTTTTGCGCAGCTGGATTATGTGATGAACGATTACATGACCCTGTGCGCCGGCGACCTGTTGCTGCCGCTTGGAACCTACAGCGAACGCGGCGCAGGGTGGTTGAACAAGATTCCGGATGATCCGCTGGCGGTGGATGCGCTTATTCCGGGCAGCGGCATCGGCGCGGAACTGCAAGGCGGGATTCCGCTGGGGAACGCCGGCAAATTGCTGAACTATTCCGTGTATGGCGTGAACGGGCCCAGTTCGATGGATGGGTCCGGGTCGGCCGGGCAGTTGGATTTGGGCGGAAACGTGGGTGTCCGGTCCGACGGCACGACGGCAAATTTGCACGGCCACCCGACCGGCGGCGCGCGCCTCGGCGTGTTCATGCCGTTCAAACCCCATTACGATCTGGAACTGGGCATCTCCGGCCAATCGGGCGAATGGGACGACGCGGGGAGTCATCTTTACACGGCGGGCGTGTTCGACGCGGCCCTGCATCTGGGGCCGTCTTTTGAGGCGAAAGGCGAGTATATTTTGACCCGATATGGCAGCGACGATCTTGGCGAAGTTCATCAGCAAGGCTGGTTTGCGCAGGCTGGCTACAAGCTGGCGGGCTTGAATCTGGAGCTGCCGGTAATCAACAACGTGGAGCTCGTGGGCCGCTACGATTCCCTGCACGACGGAATGGGAACTTCAACCCGGAGATACACCGCCGGTTTTGTCTATTATTTTACGAACACGCTGCTCTTTGAGGGCGACTATGAATTTCTCCACAGCACCGACCCATCACAGGTGGGCCAGTTTATTTTGCAGCTTTCCTACGGATTTTAGGATCGGCGATGAAAATTGCGATTGATCATACCAACCAGCAGCAGCCATGCATACATTTCAAATCTTGAACCAGCGGTGCCGGGCGCGATTGATCCGGCCGTGCGTAACGGTGGTGCTCGGGTGCATCCTCATCGCCACGGCGTCGGCACAAGGCCTGTCTTCCGCGACACCCGGAGAAAATCCGGCGCGCCAGGACGAAGCCACGGCTTCCGGGGCGACGAACCAAGCTCCCACTTACCTCCGCGACATACAACCGATCTTCATGGGCAGTTGCTCCCGCTGCCACAACCAGCAATCGCGTTTCGTCTATGACTGGCTGGATTACAAAACCGCCTACGCCGACCGGTGGGAAATCCGGCGGCGGATTTGGGACAGTTGGAAAGGGACTTACTACAAGGAGGCCATGCCGGTGGCCAACAGCCCCGAATCCCTGGCGCTCACCGATGAGGAACGGACGACCATCCTGAAGTGGGTGGATGCCGGCGGCCTGCGCGGCGTGCCCCCGCCGCCCGGCGCCGCCAAAACGAAAGCCGAGCAGATCGAGCTGGGCCGGCGGCTGTTCACCTCCATCTGCGCGGCATGCCACCAATCCACGGGCTTGGGCCGCCCCAACGTGTTTCCGCCCCTGGCGGGATCGGATTTTCTGAACGCCGACAAGAACCGGGCGATAAAAATTGTCATTTTTGGCCGGCAGGGAGAAGTGGTGGTGAACGGGCAGAAGTTTAACAACAACATGCCCTCATTCCCGCTCAACGACCAGGACATCGCGAACGTCCTGACCTTCGTCTACAATTCATTCGGCAACTCCGGATTTGACGTGACGCCGGAAGAGGTCAGGGTTCTCCGCACCCAGCCGCCGGAGCCGTCCGGCAAACCCGCGCCCAAAAGCGACTTTGAGTAAGGCGGGCCGCGCTCGCGGAAAAAGTTCCATGTTCGGTGCCGGAAAATATGCCAGATGAACACGGTCGGCTGAAAAATCTTCGTGTTCATCCGCGCGCTTCGTGGTTAAATCTCCGCGATGCTTCGCGCAATCCAGCAAAAGAAAATTCAGCCCGGCGGCGGCACATTCGCCATCGTCGCCTCGTGCTACAATTCGGAATACGTGGACGCCATGCTGCACGCGGCGCGGGAGACGCTGCTGGCGGCGGGCGCGCGCATTCGCGTCGTGCGCGTGCCGGGCGCGTTTGAAATTCCGGCGGTCGCGGCGCGGCTGGCGCAATCGGGGCGCTACGCCGCCGTCATCTGCCTCGGCGTGATTTTTCAGGGCGAGACAAGCCACGCGCAGCACATCGGCGTGGGCGTGACGCACGCGCTGGCGCAAATCCAGATTCTCCACAAAATTCCCGTCATCCACGGCGTGTTCGTTTTCGACAAGGTGAAACAAGCCAAAGTCCGCTGCCTCGGCAAAAAACACAATCGCGGAACGGAGACGGCGCAAACGGCGCTGGAAATGGCCCGTGTGATGAAAAGCCTGCCCTGCTAGAAACTTTGCGGACGTCCTGTCCGCCAATCCACGTCTGCGGTTTGCCCGTTATTCTTTTCTGCGCCGCCAAATTCGGCCCGTCTGGAGCTGGTTGCCGGTGCTTTTGCCCCACGCCGGCCGGCTTGAATTCTGTCGGGGCAAACCGGGCTTTTCACCGGCATTGGAACCCCCCGGATGTCGCCCGGCCCTTTTCTTGTGAAAAGTTTCACAAAGCGCTTGCCGACGGGCCGAACGAGTGTTAGTTTCACTTCTATGGATTATTCGATAACAAACTGACTTATGAAAAATATTTCCACAGTGCTGGCGGTTGGAATTTTGGCCGCGTGGCAGGCCGTCTCCGCGGCGGACATCACCGGCATCATCACCCTGAAGGGCGCGCCGCCGGCGGAAAAGGAGATCACGCCGATGATGGACAATCCCGATTGCGCCGCGATGTATAACGGCAAAATGCCGACCACGCATTTTTACGTCGTCGGCCCGAACGGCGAGTTTGCCGACGTGGTGGTTTCGTTGAAGGGTGTCACCGGAAAATCCACCGGCGCCGGCGCGCCGGCCGCCGTGCTCGACCAGAAAGGCTGCCTGTATTCGCCGCAAATCCTCGCGGTTCAGACCGGACAGAAGATCGTCGTCAAGAATTCCGACAGCTGCGTTCACAACGTCCACTGCACGCCGACGGTGGCCGGCAACGCGGAGCACAACGATGTGCAAATGCCCGGCGGCGCGGACCTTACCTACACCTTCCCGCAGCCGGAAATGTTCCTGCGGTTCAAATGCGACGTGCATTCATGGATGTTTGCGTGGGTGAGCGTGTTCGACTCACCGTATTTTTCCGTGAGCGACAAGGATGGCAAATTCGTCATCAAAAACGTGCCGCCCGGCAAATACACCGTCGAGGCCAACCACCGCAAGCTCGGCGCGCAGACGCAGGACGTGGAGGTTGCCGACAAGGATGTGACCGTGAATTTCACCTTTGATGTGAAATAAATTTGGGGGTGGGGTGCCCCGGCATTTGTGCCGGGGCAACTTTTTCTGAAAATGAATACAAAAGCGCAAAACACAAATGATCCGTGGCTGCACCTATTCGCAGTGCTAACAGCCATCATTACTTTTCTGCTGCTGGGCGTCGGCGGCTTGGTCACCAGCCACGATGCCGGCATGTCCGTGCCCGACTGGCCGACGAGCTACGGCTACAACATGTTTGCGCTGCCGATCAAATTCTGGAAAGGCGGCGCCTTCTTCGAGCACTCGCACCGGCTGCTGGCCTCCGGCGCGGGGTTGCTGACGACGGTTCTCGCCGTCTGGCTCTGGCTCAAGGATTCGCGCCGGTGGATGAAATGGCTTGGCATGCTGGCGTTTCTGCTCGTCGTCGCGCAGGGCGTGCTCGGCGGGCTGCGCGTGACGATGCACATGGATTCGCTCGGCATTTTTCACGGCGTGCTCGCGCAGTTCTTTTTCGTCCTGACCTGCGCCATTGCGCTGTTCACGAGCCGGTTCTGGCTTGAATTCGCCGCGGATAAAAACAAATTCTCCGTCCCGCGCGGGCTGCGCAGCCACATTCTTTTTGTCACCATCCTGATTTTCCTGCAATTGGTTCTCGGCGCCACCATGCGGCATCAGCACGCCGGCCTGGCGATTCCCGATTTTCCGTCCGCCTACGGCAAAATCTGGCCCGACATCAGCCCCGCCGCCGTCGCGCATTACAACGCGCAGCGGATGGATGTGAATGGCGAGAATCCCATCACCGCGTTCCAGATTATTTTGCAAATGGTCCACCGCGCGGTCGCGCTGGCGATTTTGGCGGGCGTGGCGGCGGCGGCGTGGCTGTCGCGGAAACGTCTCGGCGGAAAAAATCCGCTGACGAAGCTTGCATGGTCCTGGCTCGCGCTGATCGTTGTGCAAATCGCGTTCGGCGCGTGGACGGTCTGGTCGAACAAGGCCGCCGACGTGGCGACGGCGCATGTGCTGATCGGCGCGCTATCGCTCGTGCTCGGCGCGTTCTGGTGCATCCTCGCCTTTCGCCGGCCGGTGACGTCGTCGGAAATTGCCCCATCCTCGGCAACATCCGGTTCGTTTGGAGCAACCCCGGCGATGGCCGCTAACAAATGACATGAAAGAAATCTCTGCGGAAATTTCAATCCCAGCGCAAAACCTCCGGGCCGAAAAAAGCTGGCCGGCGGTCTTCGCCGATCTGGTCAAGGCGCGGCTGACGACGCTCGTGTTGCTGACGACGGCGGTCGGTTTTTACGCCGGCTGGAATGGCGCGATGAATTTTGCGCTCCTGTTCAACACGCTGGCGGGCACGGCGCTGGTCGCCGCCGGTGCGGCGGCGTTGAACCAGTTGCTTGAAAGCGAATTCGACGCGAAAATGCGCCGCACGCAGGACCGTCCGCTGCCGTCGGGCCGTTTGCAGCCGGCGACCGCGGCCATTTTTGGCGGCGTCAGCTCGGTCGCCGGTCTGGTTTATCTCGCGCTCGGAGTGAATCTGCTCACGAGCGTCCTCGGCGCGGTCACGCTCGTCAGCTACCTTTTCATCTACACGCCGCTGAAACGCGTGACGTGGCTGAACACGGCCGTCGGCGCGATTCCCGGCGCGTTTCCGCCGCTCATGGGCTGGACGGCGGCGCGCGGCGAATTGGGCGGACAAGGCTGGGCGCTGTTCACCATCCTGGCGTTCTGGCAAATCCCGCATTTTTTCGCCATCGCGTGGATTTATCGCGATGAATACGCGAAGGCCGGATTCGTGATGCTGCCGAACGTGGATGCCGGCGGCCGCCGCACGGCGCAACAAACCGTGAGCCACGCGCTCGCGCTTGTGACGGCGAGCCTTGCGCCGTTCGCCCTGAAAATGGCCGGGCCGGTTTATCTCGCCGCGGCGCTGGTTTTGGGCGCGGGATTTTTGTGGTGCGCGGTTCAATTTTCGCGGCAGCTGACGCTGGCGCGCGCGCGGCAATTGTTTTTGGCCTCGATCATTTATCTGCCGCTGCTGCTGGCGGCGCTGGTTTGGGACAAGGTGAAGTGAGAAATGACTAATTCCTAAATCCGAATGACGAAAGAATTTCAAATGACGAATGTCCAGGCCGACGTGCAAATGGCGGTTGCCTGTTCGTCATTTGGGCTTCGTCATTCTTTAGTCATTATGGTTTCGTCATTCGTCATTTTCTCGAAGCAACATGGAATCAACCGTTGACCAATTTCCGCCGTATCGCGAGCCCGCAGCGCACGAGGAGCACGGGGAGCACGGCCACCACGCGCCGGGCTTCCTGCGCAGCTACGTTTTTTCGACCGATCACAAGGTCATCGGCATCCAATACGGCCTCACGGCGCTGGCTTTTTTGCTGATTGGATTTTTCCTGATGCTGCTGATGCGCTGGCAGCTAGCGCATCCGGGTCAGCCGGTTCCCTTTCTTGGCCCGCTGCTGGAAAAAGTGCTCGGGCCGGTGATGGCCGGGCATGGCACGATTTCACCGGAGCTTTACAATTCCTTCGGCGCGATGCACGGGACGATCATGGTGTTTCTCGGCGTGGTGCCGCTGGCGTTCGCGGCGTTCGGCAATTACGTCGTGCCGCTGATGATTGGCGCGCCGGACATGGCGTTCCCGCGCATCAACATGGCGAGCTACCAGTCGTATCTGCTCGGCGGCCTCGTCATGCTGGTGAGCTTTTTCATTCCGGGCGGCGCGGCGCAGGCGGGCTGGACCTCGTATTCGCCGCTGGCCACTTCGATTCCGACGCACGGGCAGGCGTTCTGGCTGGTCGGCATGGTGCTGCTCATCACGTCGTCGCTGCTCGGCGCGGTGAATTTCATCGCGACGATCATTCAACTGCGCGCGCCGGGCATGACGTGGATGCGGCTGCCGTGGTTCGTCTGGGCGCAGCTCGTGACGGCGTTCATTTTGCTGCTGGCGTTTCCGCCGCTGGAAGCCGCGGGTGTGATGCAATTGATGGACAACGTCGCGGGCACGAGTTTCTTTTTGCCGACGGGCCTCGCGGTCGGTGGCAAGCTGGCGCACATCAGCGGCGGCGGCAGCCCGTTGCTGTGGCAGCACTTGTTCTGGTTTCTCGGCCATCCGGAGGTTTACGTTTTGATTCTGCCGGCGATGGGCACGGTCTGCGAAATCATTGCCAACAACACGCGCAAGCCGATCTGGGGCTACAAATCCCTCGTGTTCTCGTCGCTGGCCATCGGATTTGTTTCGTTCATCGTCTGGGCGCACCACATGTATCTGACCGGCATGGGCACGAAAATCTCCGCGTTCTTCCAGACGACGACGATGCTCATCTCGATTCCATCGGTGATCATTTTGACGTGCCTGCTCATTTCGCTGTGGGGCGGCTCGATCCGGTTCAACACGCCGATGCTTTTTGCGCTGGCGTTCCTGCCGATGTTCGGCATCGGCGGGCTGACAGGGCTGCCGCTCGGCTTCAACGCCAGCGACGTTTATCTGCACGACACTTATTATGTCATCGCGCATTTCCATTACGTCGTCGCGCCGGGAACGATTTTTGCGTTGTTCGCGGGCATTTATTATTGGTTCCCAAAAATGACCGGGCGGAAAATGAACGAGTTCTGGGGCCGCGTGCATTTCTGGTGTTCGTTTGTTTTCATGAACCTGGTTTTCATGCCGATGTTCGCGCAGGGCATCAAGGGCATGCTGCGGCGCATGGCCGACGGCGGCGCGAATTACTCCGCCGCGCGCGTGCCGGGCGCGATTGACACGCTGCCGGGCTCCATCATGGGATTGCATGTCTGGATTCTCTGGGCGGCGATGGCGCTGGGCATCGCGCAGATTCCGTTCATCATCAATTTATTCTGGAGCATCCGACACGGCGAAAAGGCCGGCGATAATCCGTGGAACGCGACGACGCTCGAATGGCAGACGCCCACGCCGCCGCCGCACGGAAATTTTGCCGCGCCGCCGCGCGTTTATCGCGGGCCATACGAATACAGCGTGCCCGGCCACGCCACGGATTTCACGCCGCAAAATGAACCGGAAGGGAAATGACTAATTCCTAAATCCTAATGACTAAAGAATTCCCAATGACTGATTCCAAAACCACTGTTCATGTGGCGGAACTGAATTCGTCATTAGTCATTCAAAGTTTCATTCCGCACTCCGCACTCCGCGCTCCGCATTTCTAAAATGGACATTCCCTACACAGTTCAACCGCGACCGGACACCGGCCTTTACAACGCCAAGCTCGGCATCTGGCTGTTTCTGGCGTCCGAGGTCATGCTGTTCGGCGGGCTGTTTTCCGGCTATGTGCTGCTGCGCGTCGGTGCCGACCAATGGCCGCACGGCTGGTTGAGCGTTCCGCTCGGCACCACCAACACCGTCATCCTCGCGCTCTCGGCCATCACGACGCTGCTGGCGTGGGTCGCGTGCAAGGTTGGGCAGTTCGGTAAGTTCAAGTTCTTCCACGCCTGCACGCTGCTGCTGGCGCTGACGTTTTTGTGCATCAAGGGCTACGAGTATCACGACAAATGGATTCACTACGAAATCAAGCTGAACGACGGCACGTTTGCCGACGGCCACCTCGTCGGAAAATCCGCCGATTTCGACCTCGCCAAGAAAACCGGCACTTTCACCATCCACGGACGCATCGTGACCGATGAAAACGACCTTTACGATTTGCGCGCGCAGAAAAACATCCAGTTGAGGGAAATCGCCGTTCCCGCCGCCGACATCAAGTCCATGGAAAATTACGGCCCGTGGCACAACACCTATCTGGCGCTTTACTTCACGCTCACCGGCCTGCACGCGCTGCATATCCTCGGCGGCAGCCTCGTCATCGGCTATCTGTGGGGGCCGGGCCGGCGGATGTGGAAGACGGACCCCAAACGCTTCACCAACCGCATCGAGGTTTCCGGCCTGTTCTGGCATTTTGTGGACCTGGTCTGGATTTTTCTGTTTCCTGTCTTATATTTGACATGATCGTTGTTTATGACTGAATCGAAAACAGCCGAACCGCACAGTGCGCCGCTCGTGGACGCATCGCCGGCGCACGAACATCCGGTGGATTTCAACAATTATGTCCGGCGCTGCGTTTTCATTTTCATCGCCATCCTCTGTGCAGTGTCGCTGATGATCTGGGTTTCGTTTCTGCCGGAGCATTACAGCTGGGCGGAAAAGATGGGGATGATTCTGGCCGTTGCCTGCGCGAATGCCCTTGTCGTGGCCGGCTTCCTGATGCACCTGCTTTCCGAGAAGAAAATGATTTACACGCTGCTGGGATTCACGGTGTTTTTTGTCATCGGCCTGTTTGTGCTGACGATTTGCGCCACGAACGATTTCCCGACCGGCACCACGTTCCATTGAAATGTCACTGAAAGCCTTTCATCTCATTTTTGTGACGCTGCTGACGGCGCTGTCGTTCGGCTTCGCCGCGTGGGCGTTCAACGCGGAACATCCGGGCTTTGGCGTGGCCGGCATCGCCACCGGAATTCTGGTCATCATTTACGGCATTTATTTTTTGAAGAAACTGAAAAACGTGAGCTACCTATGAAATCACTCCGCAAAATCCTGGTCGCCGCCGCCGCGCTCGCGCCGTCGCCGCTGTTCGCCTGCGCCGCGTGCTACGGCAAATCCGATTCGCCGCTGGCCCACGGTATGAACTGGGGCATCTTCACCCTCATGGGCGTCATCCTGACCGTGCTGACGTGCGTCGCGCTGTTCTTCGTCCATGTCGTTCGCGGAGAGAAGGCGCAGATCGAGTCCGAAAACAATCCGCCGCCGCAAAACCCGCCGCAAGTATGACCGAGTGGTTTGCCAATCATGTTTTGGGAATGCCCGAACTCGCCTCGAAAAACGGCGAGTCGGTGGACGCGTTGATTGTTTATGTCCACTGGCTGATGATTGCACTGTTCATCGGCTGGATTATTTATTTCAGCTACGCGGTCTGGCGTTTCCGCGCCTCGCGCAATCCCAAGGCCGATTACCACGGCGTCAAGAACCACGCGTCGAGCTGCCTCGAACTGACCGTTGCCGCCATCGAGGCCGTGCTGCTCGTCGGCGTGGCCATCCCGGTCTGGGCCAAGGCCGTGAACCAGTTTCCCGACGCGAAAGATTCCACCGTCATCTATGTCATGGCCCAGCAATACAACTGGAACATCCGCTACACCGGCCCGGACGGCGTGTTTGGCAGGCAGGACATGAAATACGTTTCAGACAGCAACATCTTTGGCGTTGACCCAACCGATCCGGCTGGCAAGGACGATATCCAGACGCTCAACGAAATCCACGTCCCCGTCGGCAAACCCGTCATCGTCTATGTCAGCTCCAAGGATGTGATTCATTCGTTCAAGGTCGTCGCCATGCGCGTCTGCCAGGATGCGATTCCCGGCCTGCGGGTGCCGTGCTGGTTCACGCCCACGAAGATCGGCCGCTATCAGGTCAACTGCGCGCAGCTCTGCGGCGGCGGCCACTCGGCCATGACCGGCGGATTTCTCACCGTGGAAAGCCAGGCGGACTACGACAAATGGCTGAAATCCAAATCCGGCACGGCGGCGGCGGCCGGCGGTTTTGAATAACAACCCTTGTCTGTCCGATCGGCAACGCAGCTGCTGACTTGCGGCGGCGCATTTTCGAGCGCACTATTTCCAGACGATATGTCCGAATTTTTCCAACAATTGCCGCGAACGCTCTGGCTCGGCCTCGGCCTGCTCCTCGGCATTCTCGGCCTGGCCTATCTGCTGTCGCTGGCGGAATTCAAACAGCGGCACGCGCTGCCCGTGATCGGCGCGGTCGCGGATTTCACGCTCACCAATCAGGACGGCAAAGTCACCACGCTTGCCGATTTGACCAATCGCGTCTGGGTGGCCGACATCATCTTCACCCGCTGCGCCGGGCCGTGCCCCATCATCACCGGCCACATGAAATCGCTGGAGGACGAGCTGCCCCAATCCAGCGGCGCAAAACTCATCACGCTCACGACCGATCCCGATTTCGACACGCCGGCCATGATGAAACGATACGGCGAGCGCTTCGGCGCGGATTTCAATCGCTGGACATTTCTGACCGGCGCGAAGTCGGAAATCGGCGCGCTGGGCGCGGGCAGCTTGAAATTGAGCGCCGTGCCGGTGCCAGTCGCGGACCAGACCAACGCGGCGGATTTGTTCATCCACACCACGATTTTTGTCATCGTGGACAAACACGCTCGGCTGCGCGGCTCGTTTGAGACCGTCGGTGACGGCCTCGACTGGACGAACGCCGTCCGTCCGCGCATCGTTGCCGCCGTGCGCCAACTCGAACGCGAGCCGTGAGCCTCCACGACCTGCCCGCCGTCAACGCCTCGCTCAACGGCTTGAGCGCGGTGTTCCTGGCCGCCGGTTTTGTCTTCATCAGGCGCGGAAACAAACCCGCGCACCGCAACTGCATGGTGGCGGCGTTCGTCACCTCGATTGTTTTCCTGGCGTGTTACCTCACCTACCACACTTGGCTCGCGGTGGTGCTGCATCAAGGCCCGACGCGGTTTCTGGAGCCGCAGTGGTTTCGCCCAATTTACCTGGCGATTCTGCTTACGCACACCGTGCTGGCGGTGGTGATTGTGCCGATGATTTTAATCACGCTGAACCGCGCGCGGCTGCAACGCTTCGAGCCGCACAAAATAATCGCGCGCTGGACGTGGCCGTTGTGGATGTATGTGTCCGTGACCGGCGTGGCGGTTTATCTGTTGCTCTACCAGATTTTCCCGCAAACCAAACCGTAGCTGCCGCGAGGAGGCTCTGAATGTCCAACACCGCCGGCATCACAATCCACAAAAGCCAGTTCCCCGAAAGCATCCGGCGCGATTTGCTGGAATCGCTCCGCGCGCGGCGTGTGAACCACAAGTTCCACTACGACAGCGTCAAGCAGACGCAGAAATGGCTCGCGCTGCACCAGGTTTACTCGCCGACGCGGAACGACGCGGATTGCCGGGCGATTTATGAAAAGAGTTTTGCGGCTGCGGCGGGGAAAATCCGGTCGAAGCGGGTGCACGTCATCGGCCTCGGCTGCGGCGGTGGACAAAAGGACGCGCGGCTGCTGAAATTGCTGAAGACGCGCGGCGGAGAGATTTTCTACACGCCATGCGATGTCAGCACGGCGATGGTTCTGGTCGCGCGCCAGACCGCGCTGGCCGTTTTGCCGGAGAAAAATTGTTTTCCATTCGTCTGCGATCTCGCGACGGCGGACGACTTATCCGCCATTTTCGATTCACGATTCACGATTCACGATTCACGCCTCGTCACTTTCTTCGGCATGATTCCCAATTTCGAGCCGGAGGAAATCCTGCCGAGGCTGGCGTCGCTGGTTCGCCGGAAGGATTTCCTGCTGTTCAGCGCCAATCTTGCGCCCGGCGACAATTACGCCGCCGGGATGAGAAAAATCCTGCCGCAATACGACAACGATTTGACCCGCGACTGGCTGATGACGTTTCTGCTCGATCTGGGAATTGAAAAATCCGGCGGCGATCTGCGCTTTGCCATCGAGGACAGCGGATTCGGCTTGAAGCGCGTCGTGGCGCGGTTTCATTTCTCCCGCGCGCGGCAAATCGAGGTGGACAGCGAAGGCTTCAAGTTCCGCCGCGGCGACTCCATCCGGCTTTTCTTTTCGTATCGCTACACGCCGGAACTCGTCGTCAAAACTTTGGCGGGTCACGGCCTGGAAGTTTGCGGGCAATGGATTGCGAAGTCCGAAGAGGAAGGTGTTTTTCTTTGCCGCAGAAAGTAGAACCTCTCGCCAAGGCGCAAAGTTCGCAAAGAAACCCGCTTTGCGTCTTTGCGTGAAACTCAAAACGCGTTCATGGTTTCCAGCACGGCCTTGATGCGCGGGACTTCGTGCGTGCGGAACAAATCGGTCTTGCCCAGCGCCGCCAGCACGGCAAAGAACGGCTCGGCGCACCGGACTTCCTCGCGGAAAAATTCAAACGCGTGGGGCAGGGCGTGGCAGATGGGGAAACCGAGTTCGCGCAGCCGGAACGTGTTCAGGAAAATGTTCATCTGATGCCGCACGCGCACCGCGCTGTCCTGCAAGTTGCGGTAATAAAAGCCGAGGCCGGGATCGAGGATGATTTTCTGCACGCCATTGCGTTGCGCGAGTTCAATCTGGCGCGAAAAATAATCGCGCATCATCGGGATCGGGTCGGCGTTCAAATCGAAGTCGCCCACCTCGCGGACATTTTTGCCCTGCACGAAACAAATAATCACGGCGGCATCGTGCGCGGCGACCATTTTGAACATTTCTTTCGATCCGGCGGTTCCCGTCAAATTCAAAACATTCGCGCCGGCCGCGAGGCACGCACGGGTTACTTTTGGCGAATAGGTTTCGACGGAAACCGGAATCTTCGCCGCGCGCAATTTCTTGATGACGGGGATCAACCTGCCGGTTTGCGCCGCATCGCCCACGCGCGCGGCATGGGCGAGCGTGGATTCCGCACCGATGTCCACGATGTCCGCGCCCTGCGCCGCGAGCACCTTCCCGCGTTGCGCCGCCGCCTCCGCCGACAGGCAGACGCTTTCGCGATACCAGGAATCGGGCGAGAGATTGACGACGCCCATGACGGCGGGCCGCGAGTTGAAATGGAGCCTTTCGCCGCCGACGGAGAATTCCCTCACGCGCGCGGAAGCGGCGGCGCGGTTCTTTTCCAGCAGTTCCGCCAGTTGCTCGATTCTCAACATCCGGCAAATCGTAAATCGTAAATCCCGAATCGTAAATGGAAAGTGTCGCGTGCGCGCAACCCTTGTCTCCCGCAGCCGCCCGCACAAGAGGGCTTGCGCCAAATTCAGTTGCTCACTTTGACCGTCACAAACTCGGAGGTCAGGATGCCGGTGGCGTCCCGGGCGACCACAGAAAGCGTGTGCGGTCCGTTGGCCACGGTTGCCGTGTCCCAATTGATTGAAAAAGAATCTTTCTTGCCTGCAACTTCGGCGCCAATGTCCGCGCCATCCACCCTGAATTGAGCGCCCGCCATGCCGATGCCGCCGCTGCGGTGAACGGTGGCCGAACAGGAAATTGTTCCAGACACCGTCGCCCCGCTGGCCGGAGCCGTTATCACATTTGAGAACGCCAGGTTTTCACCCGGCAGCACCGTGCGGCAGATGCGAAAACCAATTTCCTCGCTTTTGGTGTCGGGCCTCCACTGCCAATGGTTTGCCGACATTTCGTGATGTCCGCCGTCATTCCAAAACGCGCCGCCCTTGGCGATGCGTTCGCCGCCCGTCGCCGGGCCGGTCTGATCAATTTGCAACGCCGCCGGATAATTGTTGCTGCTGCCGGTGTCATAGCGGTCGTTGCACCACATCCACAAGTTTCCCGTCATGTCATAAACCCCATAGGAATTGGGTCGCAACGTGCCTGCGTCATGGGTTTCACCGTGACTGTTGCCGGTGGCGGAATTCCGGTTCGCCGCACCATCGCTCCACGAATACAGCAATCCGTTGGTGTTATATTCGTTGCCGTAAAACAGCAGCGTGGTCGTCCGCGCCCGCGTGACAAATTCATTTTCCGCCGAGGTCAGCAGACGATAGCCGTTTTTGGTGATGTCAACTTCACCCGCCGCCGAATAGGCCGGCGTCAATCCTTCCTGCCGGCTCAAATCGTTGCAATAGGCGATGGCCTCGTTCCACGACACCCGGTCCACCGGCAGATTGAGATCGCCGGGAATCTGGTGCTTGCTGGGATTGCTCCGGTTGCTGACCGATATGAACTGGCCCTGGGACAATTGCGTCGCGCGCATCAAAAAATCGTAGGTGAACCGCGCGTCATGCACCGGCGTCGTCTGCGTCCAGACCCGGCCGCCCAGCGCCTGGCCCATCGAGAAGGTTTGATCCTTGGAATGAATCAGCACCATCGTGTTCGGGTCAACCGCCCGGACCTGCGGGACAAGAAACAACGCGGCCAGCAAAAGACCGGCGTTCGATTTGGAGACGATGCGGACGATGCGGAATGGATTCATGGCGGATGCGTGTTGACAATTTGTTGGTTGGGATGCGGCCAAGATACCGGCGAATTCATTTTGGCATCAAGCCCAAAAACCCGCCATGAACAAAAGTCGGTGCCGCCGCCATCGTGCGTGGAAGATGACGCACGGTTCACGCTCTATTTCATCCCGCAACGATTCCGGCAGAAGGAAGGCGTGGTGAACTACGGCTTCTGCCAGTTCAACTTTCCCGACATCGTGCCGGTGGGGAAGGATTGAATACGTCGGCTCAGGCCGAAAAATATCCGATAATTAAAATGACGACCGGCAAGAGCAGAACAATCCATCCCACGATACGAACGAAAATTCCCGGCGATGGTTGAGTAATCGGCATGCCGCCTCCCAGAAACACTGAACCGGAACCAGTATATCCTCCCATGGCGTCTGAAAACCAAATACAGGCGAGGGGCAAAATTAAAAACATCACCACCTTGAAAGCCGCTTCCGGTCCAACCCCGATTCCGGCAAGAAGAATATAAATGACTGCGATTGAGCCGGACAAAGTTCTGCTCCAATTCAGCCTCATGTTTATGAAAGCTGCTCCCGCCAGCGCGCGAGTTGCTTTGCAACTTCCTTCGTGCCCGGCGCGCCGGTCAGGTTCCGTTTCGCCATCGCCGTTTTGAGGTTGAACACGCCCAATGCGTCGCGGCCAAAGGTTTTGTCCACGCTTTGCAGTTCCGCGAGCGTCAACTTGTTCAGCGGCTTGCCGGTCATTTCCGCCAGCGCCACCACCGCGCCGACGACGTGATGCGCCGGCCGGAACGCCATACCTTTGCGCACGAGATAGTCCGCCAGGTCGGTCGCCAGCAGCGCCGGGTCGCTCGCGGCGGCGGCGCAGGCGGCGCGGTTGATCTTCGTGTTCTGCAACATCGCGGCCATGAGCCGCGTGGTGGCGCGCACGGTGTCGGCGGTGTCGAACAGCCGTTCCTTGTCCTCCTGCAAATCGCGGTTGTAGGTCATCGGCAATCCCTTCAGCAGTGTGAGCAGCGCCATCAGGTTGCCAAAGACGCGGCCGGTCTTGCCGCGCGCGAGTTCGGCGATGTCGGGATTTTTCTTCTGCGGCATCAGCGACGAGCCGGTGGTGTAGGCGTCGGCGATCTTGATGAAATTGAATTCCGTGCCGGCCCAGAGAATCACGTCCTCCGCAAGCCGCGAAAGATGCACGGCCAGCAGCGCGCCGGCAGCGGCGAATTCGACGGCGAAATCGCGGTCGCTCACGGCGTCCATGGAATTTTGCGTGAGCTGAACATGGCCGCCGGCATTCACGAAGCCGAGCAGCCTGGCGACGAGCTTGCGGTCGAGCGGCAGGGTGGAACCGGCAATCGCGCCGCTGCCAAGCGGGCAGACGTTCACGCGCGAGTGGCAGTCCCAAAGGCGCTCGCAATCGCGTTCGAGCATCTCGACATAAGCCAGCAGATGGTGCGCGAGATAGACGGGCTGCGCGCGTTGCAGGTGCGTGTAGCCGGGAATGATGACGTCGGCATTTTTCTCGCCGAGCGAGACGAGGGCGCGCTGGAGGCCGGCGATGTCGCCGAGCAGCAAAATAATTTCATCGCGTAGCCAGAGGCGGACATCGAGCGCGACCTGGTCGTTGCGCGAGCGGGCGGTGTGAAGCTTCGCACCGGCGGGAACGCGCCGGGTCAGCTCGGCCTCGATGTTCATGTGGACGTCTTCGAGTTCGGGCTTCCATGCAAATTTCCCAGCGCGGATTTCTTTTCCGATGGCGTCGAGGCCGCGAATGATGGCGGCGCATTCCTTTTTGGTCAGCACGCCGATTTTGTGGAGCATGTGCGTGTGGGCCATCGAGCCGAGAATGTCGTGGCGCCAGAGCCGCCAGTCGAAGGAAATGGACTCGGTGAACTGCGCGACATCGGCGGCGGGACCGCTGGTGAAGCGTCCGCTGCGGGAGACGGGAGATTTTTTGTTCATAGGCCGGCCTGTTTTTAACGCAAAGACGCCGGGACGCAAAGGCATTTCGACGCCGGGCGGGTTAAAAACTTTGGCAAAAAAGCCCATTGCCGAACGGACGCAAATATGAAATGTTCTCCTGACTTCCATGAGCGAGTTCAAATATGCCTGTCCGGTGTGCGGCCAGCACATCAAGTGCGATTCGTCGCAGGCTGGCACAAAGATGGAATGCCCGACGTGCTTCCAGAAGATCACCGTGCCGCAGGCGCCCTCGACCGACGACCAGAAATTCATCATCACCGGCACCAAGCCCGGCGAGCGGCCCGCGCCGAACATTCCCGAATACCGGGAGGTTCTGCCCGAAAACAATTTTCCGATGGTGGCGATGGTGATTGTGCTGGTTCTGGTCTGTGCCGCCGGCGCGGCGGTATTTGCGTTTCGCGGGAAAATTTTCAAATCCAGCGGCGCCGCCGCGCCGACCAACGAAGTTGCGTCCGGCGCGGGCGGGCAACCGACGCCGGTCAGAACGCAGTCCCCGCCCAAGCCCGCGCCCGCCCCGCCGCCTGTCGCGCCGCCCTCCAATGGCACGAACTGGATGCTGAATCTTAATGCGGTGGTCATTCCCACGAATTCAACGGCGGCGGGCCGGATCCACGGACAGGATTTCATCATCGAGCGGGCGATTTTGATGAACGGCATGCTGATTTTGCGCACCGGCCGGGGCGGGCCGCTGGAGTCTGGCGTGACGATCAATTTCGGCGGCGCGCAAGCCGAGGCGCTATCCGGCGAAAGCATCAATGTCGGCACCAACGCCAGCCGGGCCGCGAGCGTGACGCTGCACTGGAAGGACGGTGACCAGCTCATGAGTGACACCTTCATCAAGGGCTACGCGCTGCGGCTGGACTGGGGCCAGATTTCCGGCAACCGGCTGCCGGGGAAGATTTATTTGTGCGCGCCGGATGAAACCAAAAGTTATGTTGCCGGAACCTTCAATGCCGACGTCCGCCGGGTCAGGCCGAGGCGGTAAAATTGAGGCCGCCGTGGTCGGGCTACTGGCGCGGCAGGGCAAAACCCTGGCGCTGGCCGAGTCCTGCACCGGCGGTTTGATCGCGAACCGGATCACCAACGTGCCGGGCGCGTCCGGAATTTTTCCCGGCGGGATTGTCGCCTACAGCAACGAGGTCAAGAGGAAATTCCTCGGCGTCCGGGCCGGGACCCTGGCGCGGCACGGCGCGGTGAGCGGGGCCGTCGCGCGCGAGATGGCGGAGGGCGCGCGGAAAAAGTTCGGCGCGGATTTTGCCATCGCGGTGACGGGCATCGCCGGGCCGGGCGGCGGGACGAAACGCAAACCGGTGGGGACGGTTTTCATCGCGCTGGCGGGCGGGGGAGAAACGGCGGCCGAACGGAGGCTGAATTCCCTCGGCCGGGAAAAATTCAAGCAGGCCACGGCGGACCAAGCCCTGAAAATGCTGTGGCTGCGGCTGACGCGGGCATGACGGAATTGGCGCGCGCTTTGTTCTTGAGGGTGCGAACGGCCCTGATAGCATCATCCGAGCGCAGGTGGAGTTGAAATTTGATTACCAAACATGGCCTCGACCACAAATCCATTGGCGGAAACCGCTCCCGCGGCGACCGATTTCGTTGAGGCAACGCCGGCGCCCCAGCGGCGCGGCACACTGCTGATCGTGGACGACGAGGACGGCCCGCGCCAGTCGCTGCGAGTGATTTTCAAGGACGATTACGATTTGCTCATGGCCGAGGACGGCCCGACGGCGATTGAGCTGGCGCAAAAAAATGACATTGATGTCGCGGTCCTGGACATCCGCATGGCCGGCATGTCGGGCATTGAAGTTTTGGAGCGCCTGAAATATGTGAAGCCGGAAATCGAGGCGATCATGATGACGGCGTTCGAGACGACCGACACCATCCGCCAGGCGCTCCGGCTCCGCGCGTGCGACTACATCAACAAGCCGTTCGACATCGCGACGATGCGCGCCGCCGTCGGCCAGGCGATGCAGCGCCGCGTGCTCGAAAGCGAAATCCACAGCAGCGCGGAAAAGGTGCAGGAGCTGCTGTCCGAACTCCAGAACCAGCGCATCGAGGAGCAGATCGCCAAGACGCGCGGCGACATTTACGCGAGCATCATCCACGACATCAATGGGCCGCTCACCGTCATTTCCGGTTTTGTGCAGGTGCTCAACCAGCGCCTCGGCCGCAGCACGCGGATGGAACTGGAGGATTTGGAATTCATCAAGGACCGGCTGCGCATCATCGCGCGGCAGGTGGGCAACTGCATCGAAATTTCCCGGCGCTACCTCGGATTTTTGCGCCGCCAGCCCATCGGATCGGCGCCGGCCGTGAGCGTGAACCAGTTGCTCCGCGACCTCGAGCAGCTCGCCCGCGTCCATCCCAGCCTGCTGGACAATGAATTTGACGTCGCGCCGCTGGCCGGGGACATCGCCGTCAAAATCAACGGCACGGACCTGATCCAGATTTTGCTGAACCTCGCGGTGAACGCCTTTCAATGCGCGCCGCTGCCGCACCGCGTCAAAATCACCGGCGAGGTGCTGTCCGCGCCGCTCGACCTGACGAAGTTCAAGGACGGGCCGAACGACCGGCTGCTCAACATCGAGAAGCTGGTCAACACCGCGCCGCTGGTGAAATTTTCCGTGAACGACACCGGCCCCGGCATTGCGCCGGAGGTGCTGCCGAAAATATTCCAGCCCTATTTCACCACGAAAGGCCCGCGGCAGGGCACCGGCCTGGGACTCAACATCGTCCAGCGGCTTGTGAAGGAAGGCAACGGCGCGCTGCACTGCCACACCCGCGTGGGCGAAGGCACAACCTTCACGGTTTATCTGCCAGGCGCGGAACTGGCGAAGTAATTCCCGAAAAAAAATCACCGCCGGCACGCGACGCGCACCGGCGGTGGAATCGTTTTCAGGTCCGGCTTATTTGCCGATGAATTCGCGCGGGTCAACAATCTTCCCGGCAATCGCGCTCGCGGCCACCGTGGCCGGGCTTGCGAGGAACACCTGCGATTCCTTGTCGCCCATGCGGCCGGGGAAATTCCGGTTCGTCGCGCTGATGCACTTGATGCCGGATTTGTTGATGCGGCCAAACGTGTCCACCGGCCCGCCGAGGCACGCGGCGCAGCCGGCGTTCTCCGTCAATTGCACGCCGGCGTCCAAAAGAATTTGCCAGATGGTCTTGTCGCCCCAGTAGGTCGTCTGCAAATCGTTGGCGATTTCCGGCGTCGCCGGCACGCCGAACGTGTCAATCGTCACTTTTTTGCCGCGCAACACGCGGGCGAACTCCACGAAATCGCTCGTCTTGCCGCCGGTGCAGGAGCCGACGTAGGCGCGGTCGAGCTTCACGTTCATTTCCTTCGCCTTTTTGCGCTGACCGGGATTCGGATGGCACGCGACGGTTGGCTCAAGCTTGCTCAAATCCACGACGAGTTCATAGACGAACTTTTGCTTCTTGTCCGGCGTCACCGGTTCGTAGTCGGATTTCGTGCCGTTCAATTTTATGCGCGCGTCCACGTATTCCGCCGTGCGCGAATCGAATTCAAAAATGGCGTTCTTGCCGCCCGCCTCGATGGCCATGTTCGCAATCGTCATGCGGTCGTCCATCGAGAGGCTCGCCGCGCCGGGGCCGTCGAACTGCATCGCGCGATACGTCGCGCCATCAAAGCCGATTTCGCCGATGCAATGCAAAATGATATCTTTCGCCATCACGCCGGGCTGCAATTTACCTTCGAGGCGGAAGTGCATTGTCTCCGGCACCTTGATGAGCAACTTGCCCGTGCCCATCACGAAGCCGGCGTCGGTGTTGCCGATGCCGGTGGCGAACTGGTTGAACGCGCCGGCCATGCAGGTGTGCGAGTCCGTGCCGAACAAGATTTCGCCGGGTCGCGTGTGGCCCTTGGCGGGCAGTGCCGCGTGGCAGACGCCTGCGTAATGCGAACCGAACTGGCGCTTGAGGTTGCCTTTTTTCGCGTCAAAAACCCAGTGGCCCTTCGGATCGTCAATCACGTCGTAAAAATACGCGATGCCCTGTTCGCGGACGAAATCGCGGAGGATGTCCACGTTGCGGTTCGAGAGCGAGTCGGCGGTGAAAATGTAGTGGTCGGGGATGATGACGATCCTGTTTTTGTCCCAGACCTTGGCGGTCTTGCCGAACTCGCGCTTGAACACGCCGATGGTGCCCGGCCCGCAAACGTCGTGCGTCATGAGCACGTCGGCGCTCACCCAGATGTTGTCACCGGCCTGCACGCGCGGCTTGCCGGCGGCGCGGGCGAGAATCTTTTCCGTCAATGTCATAATCGGGGAAAAATAGCCGATGCGCGGGGCAAGTTCAACTGAACAAAGCTTTGGCGATAATTCTTGAATGAAACTGGTGAAGGTGGTTCGATGGTGGAACCAATTGCTAAAGCCATGAAACGATTCATTGCGCTATTGTTGGTTGCAATTTCCGGCTGCAAACCCGCCCCCGCGCCGTCGGCAGACCTGGCTTCGCCATCGCAGGAAGTGCGCGATGCCCCCGCCAAGGTGCTTCGCGCCACCGCCAAGCCGCCCTCCAAACTCAAATGGTTCTTCTTTACCCGCCAGTTCTACAAAGGAGAACACAAAACTGATGTCTTGGCCCTTTTACGTTCTCATCATTTGAGCACTCAAATTGAAGGAGGATCGGGTGGTGGTGGGAGTGATTACGAGGAATTTCGGCTCGATGATTATTGGCTTCTCGGTTTTGACTTTCACAGCACTGATCAGACCCTCATGCAATGGGAACTTATATCGAGATGGCGCGATTTCTATATGCCGGCACCGACAAACTATAATGGCGTTTGGGTCACGTATTACGCAAACGGCCAGAAGTCTTCGGAAGTGAATTACACAAACGGGTATCGTTCCGGCGAATTTATAACATTCCAGCCGGATGGTTCAAAAAGTTCCGTTTGGCTTTATGACAATGGCATCCGGCAAGGTTTATACACGCAATATTTTCCCTCCGGACATATCCAATATCAGGTGCAATACAGCAACAATTTCCGAATTGGAGTTGGAGTTTGGTTTAACGAAGGTGGATCAACCAATCACGTCACAGATTATTCAAAACCGCGAACCCACGCTGTGATTTCGCCCAATTGAATCAGTTTCCCCACATCCAGCCGGAGCAGGCAATGGCCGATGCGCGATGGAAGACGCATTCCCTTCCGCGCAATTTGCAGGTTGAACCCCGCCGCAGTTTTTGCCAGCTTTCCCCAAACCGAAACGCACTGGGAACCGTCAAATGAGCGAAATCAAATCCAATGCCGACATCGAGCCGTGCCTTTCGGTGGTCATGCCGGTGTTCAACGAGGCGGCCACGGTGGCGGCGGTGGTCCAAACCGTGCTGGCGCAGCGGCCGGTGCTGCAACTGGTCATTGTGGACGACGCCTCCAGCGACGGCACCTGGGACAAATTGCAGCCGCTCGCGCAGGCCGACCCGCGCATCAAACTCGCGCGGCATTCCCAAAACCAGGGCAAGGGCGCCGCGCTGCGCACGGGGATTTCCGCCGCCACCGCCCCCGTCGTCATCATTCAGGACGCGGATTTGGAATACGACCCGGCGGAATATCACCGGCTGCTGGCGCCGATTTTGTCCGGCAAGGCGGACGTGGTGTTCGGCTCGCGGTTCACCGGTTCCGACGCGCACCGTGTTTTGTATTACTGGCACTCGGTCGGGAACAGGGTTCTGACGACGTTGTCCGACATGGCGACCGGCTTGAACCTGACGGACATGGAAACCTGCTACAAGACGTTCCGCCGCGAGATCATCCAGAAAATCAAAATTGAGGAAGACCGGTTCGGATTTGAGCCGGAAATCACGGCCAAGGTCGCGCGCCTGAAAGTGCGGATCTACGAAGTGGCCGTTTCCTATTACGGACGCACCTACGCGGAGGGAAAAAAAATCGGCTGGCGCGACGGTTTCCGCGCCGTGTGGTGCATTTGCAAATACAATTTTCTATCCCGACCATGAATCAACCAGCGCGATTTGCGGCGGTTCATTCCGGTGGCGACGCCCAGCAGGCCGGGTGTTCAGAATATATTTGGAGCTTTTCCACGAGTCTCACCGGATTGAAACGATGGTGTGCAAACTGCCTGTGAATGATTGAAATGTCTTATGAACATTCGCACCCATCTTCGAGCGCTACGGGTTCATCAATGGATGAAAAATACCCTTCTGCTCATACCGGTCATCACGTCCCACCAGATTGATAAGCCAGAAGTGGTGAAACACGTTCTGATAGCTATTGTCGCTTTTTGTTTCGCCTCGTCCGCCGTATATGTGGTCAACGACCTTTTGGATGTCAAATCCGACAGAAATCATCCGGTTAAACGGCGCCGGCCGTTTGCCTCTGGAGAATTGGGGCTTGCGAATGGCTTGGTTATGATAGTGGTTTGCATCGGACTTGCTTGGCTTGCTGGAATGGAATGCGGCGTCCGGTTTGTGGAAATTCTGGCCGGTTATTTTCTGTTAACGACCCTTTATTCTTGTCTTTTAAAAAAGGAACTGGTGCTGGATGTTTTAATTCTTTCCATGTTTTATACTCTGCGCATTTTTGCCGGCAGTGTGGCAACGGGAATTTTCCTGTCTGTTTGGCTGCTTGTCTTTTCAATGTTTTTTTTCTTTTGCCTGGCGTTGGTCAAACGATATGCGGAACTTCTTGAGATGGCCAAGGAGCCCCAAAAGGAGGTTGCGTCCGTTGGGCGAAGTTATATTACCCTGGACTTGCCCCAAATTGGTGCGTTGGGCGTTTCAAGCGGCATGATTTCCGTCTTGGTTCTCGCGTTGTATGTGCTCAGTCCCGAAGTGTTGCTGTTATATCACAATCCAGAAATTCTCCTTCTGCTGTGTCCGGTATTGGTGTATTGGACAGGCAGGCTTTGGATGCTGGCAAATCGCGGCCGCATCATCGGTGATCCGGTATTGTTTGCGTTGAAAGATGTGCCAAGCTATGTGATGGGGGCAGTCGCTCTTGCCATTGTTTATTGGGCAACTTTATAACCTGTTCATGCAAAACCTCCGGCCTTCAATAATTTTAACGCTCAGAAAAGTTCCGCTGTGGCTGTGGGTTGTTGCGGCCTTTTTTTTGCTGAATGTCCTGACGCTGGACTGGTATCCCAGCGTCTGGATGGATGAGGTCCTGTTCGTGGACCCGGCGGCAAATCTTTACCATGGACACGGCTTTACTTCCACGGCTTGGCCGTTGCAACGATTGGGGGAATTTTGGGCGGGAAACACACCACTTTACCCGCTTTTGGTCTATGCGTGGTTTAAAGCGTTTGGATTCGGACTCGTGCAAGTCAGGATTTTTGACTGCCTGCTTTGGTCGGGTGCCGTCGGGCTGGTCTGTCTGGCCGTCCAGCGGTCAAGGCTGATCCGCAATCCAAGAATGGTAGCGATGCTGGCGGCTTTGCTATTTATCGGAAACGGCGTCGTGTTCAGCTATCGCTCCGGACGTTACGATGCGGCAATGGTTTTTGCGGCTGCGGCGTGTTTTTGGGCCTTTACCATCGAAAGAAGGGAATTCAGAATTCCGGCCATTGTTCTTGCGGCCTCGTTTTTTCTTCCCATCAGCCTCGTTCTGGGTCCGTTTGCCGCGGCTTTGGGGTGCATCCTTTTTTTGCTTCTGGGCAAAAAATACTTTTGGGAGCTTGCAAGCGTTGCGGCGGGTCTTGCCGTTGGTTTGGGACTGCTTTATTTGTTCTATGGTGAATTGGGCGTGTGGCACAAGTTCCGGAATTCCGCGAGTTATTTTGTGGATATTTATTATTCCACCGGCCAGACAATACCGCTTTGGAAGCAGAAGCTTGTTACGTTTCCTCAAAGAATATTTCATGATTCGGCGACAACAATTCTTTTGCTTTGCCTTCTGGGATTGACCTTTTTCAAATGGGACAGACTGGACGCAACCGGCCGGCGCCTCGCCATTTTTGGCATCGGCACTTTTCTCGTGATTCCGGCCGTGTCACAGGCGGCTTATACTTACCAGATTTATCACTCCTGGGAGGCCTACATTCCCATGGCTGTTTGTTTTGCTGGCGCACTGGATCACTCAAGAGATATTTTCAAGGCTTCAGTCCGGCGGGTTCTCGGTGTCAGTTTGATTCTGGTGATTTTCACTTGCGGGCTTGGCGCTCGACTGGGGATCGCGCTGACCGATTTGAAGGGACATGATTATTCACGGGTGGAATCGCTTGTCCAAACAGCGGTCCGTCCGTCAGATGTTGTCTTTGCCGATTATCAGGCATTTTACCCGCTGCACAAACTGAACGTGACGGCATACTATTTGCTGTATTTTTCCGTGATCAACAGGCAGGAGGCGGACTCGATCAACTGTTTGATCATAGATCCCGCCTCGCTCGCCGGCGTCGAAGAGAAAATCGGCGGCGAGTGGCGCGCCACCGGCGAGAGCTGCTTGAGTGGCGACAAATTCAACATCGCCCTGCTCGACCGTCTGCTGCCATCCTATTTCAACAAACAAACCAACAGGAAATACAACCTGATGGTCTATCGCCGCGTTCCCGCCCGCGCGCCAGCGGCAAATTAAGTCATCATGCAGGCAGCCTTCGCACTCTGGATTTTTGGCTGCGCGTATCTGTGCAGCGCGGGTTGGATTTTGTCCGCCGTGCATGGCTTGAACCGGGCTGGTTATGCCGTCGCATTGTTGATCGGTCTTGCCGCGTTGTTTGTCTGGCGCAAAAAAATCCCCGGAATCAATCCGCGTCCGGTTCGCAGGCCAAAACTCCGCCGCCGTTTCCGCCGTCCGCTTCCGGCGATATTTCTGATCGTATCCGTTTTGATTTTCCTGGGCGGCGCGTTGCATCCACCAAACAATTACGACGCCTTGACCTACCGGCTGCCGCGGATGTTGAACTGGCTGGCCGCCGAACACTGGTTCTGGATTCCGACCATCAATGACCGGATGAACTATTCCACCACCGCGTGGGAATGGATTGCCATGCCGCTGCTGGCGCTGCTGCGTTCCGACCGCGGCCTGTTTTTGATCAACGCGATTGGATTTCTTCTGATGCCCGGACTGCTTTTTTCCGTGCTCCGGCAGGCCGGCGCGGCCCGCAAGGTGGCATGGACGTGGATGTGGATTCTACCGCTGGCGTATGGTTACGCGACACAGGCCGGGAGCCTCGGAAACGATTTCACCGGCGCGTTGTTCTGCCTGATGTCCGTCCAATTCGGTCTGCGGGCGCGGCGTTCGGGACGGGTGTCGGATGTCTGGCTGGCCGGGCTGGCCGCCGCGCTGATGACTGGAACCAAACTGTCCAACCTGCCGCTGCTGTTGCCGTGCCTCGTTGCGGTCTGGCCGGCGCTGGGGCGATTGCGGAAAAATCTTGCCGGCACCGCCGTCGTCGCCGGAATCGCAGTGCTCGTTTCAGCCGCGCCGACCGCCGTGTTGAATCAGATGCACACCGGCAGTTGGAATGGCGACCCCCAAAACACGGCCCAGATCCAGGTGAAAAGTCCGGGCGCGGCGCTGCTCGGCAACGGCCTGCTGCTGCTGCAACAATCGCTCATGCCGCCGGTGCTGCCGGCGGCGCAAAAGGCGGGCGGATGGCTGGACCGGCATTTGCCTGATTCGTGGCGTCACACCTTGAAGGAAAAATTTCCCAGATATTATCTCACCCACCTCAACGAATTGCCGCAGGAAGAAGCCGCCGCCTTGGGACTTGGCGTGACCCTGCTTTTGTTGACGGCCATCGGCGCGGCGGTTTTGGGATTCGGCCGGGCAGGCGCGAATCGGGGCATGATGGCGGCGTTCCCGCCCGTCGCTCTGGCGGCGTGGGTGGCGGCGCTTTTCTTCCTGCTCAAAATGGGATCGGAAGCCGACGCCAGATTGATGCTGCCGTATTATCCGCTGGTCATCATTCCCATTTTGCTGCTGCCGGCGCAAAACCATCTTTTGCATTTCCGCGGCTGGAGAATTTTGATTGTTCTGGCGGTGTTGAGCGTCCTGCCGGCCGTGGTTCTGTCCCCGGCGCGTTCGTTGTGGCCCGCACAAACAATTTTGGCGCGGCTGGCGCGGCAACATCCCGGCAGCCCGGCATTGCAACGGCTGACAATGGTTTATTCCGCCTATGCCCGACGCAACGACGCGCTGGCCCCGTTGCGCGACCGGCTGCCGGACGGCGCGCGAATCATCGGCTTTGTGGCGGATACGGACGACTCGGATTATTCCCTTTGGCGTCCGTTCGGTTGGCGGAAGGTTGAATCGCTGCGGGATGACCAAAATCCCTCCGTCCATGTTCCGGACGATGTCGAATGGATCGTCGTCAAACAGGAAATCTGGCCGGAAGCCTGCGATGTGCCGCTGGAAGAATGGGCGGCGCGGCATCACGCGAAAATGGTGCTGTCGGTTCCCATCCTGACCGTCGTGGCCCGGGGCGAAGAAACCTGGTGCCTGCTCCAGATTGAAAAAGAGCCGGCGATCCCCGACAAAGCCGGCGGTCGCTGACATCGGGCCGATTCTGGCGCGCAAGTGCGGGCGTTTTTTATTTGTCGCGGCGCGAAAAATGTTTAGCCTGCCGCGCCTTCGGTTTTCCATTGGATCGAAAGCCGGGGCGGCGGGCGTCAGTCAGTTCGCATTTTTGATTATGTCACCCGGCGGTTCCATTGAAAAAAACGGCGGACTTCCGGCCGGAAGTCCTGCCAGCCTGTTGCAGGAATGTCTCGACTGCGGCGTGATGGTGGTTGGCGCGCGCGGGCGCATCGCCGCCTGCACCGCCGAGGCCGCCGCGCATTTGCATGCAAAGGCGGCGCGGTTGAAAAATGCCTCCATCAATTCACTGCCCGAGCCGCTGCCGGAGCTGATCCGCGCCGCCGCCAGAAGCGGCAAGGCCGTCACGAACCGGGAGATTGAAATCCAAACCCCGCGCGGTGTTGTGACGGTGCTGCGCGCGAGTTTTCTGCCGGTGAAAGCGCGGGCGTCATCGCAGGTGGTCGTGGTGTTGAGCAATCTGGCCTCCGCGCCGGTGTTCGAGCGGAACCTGCGGCGGCTGGACCGGCTGGCCAGCCTCGGCACGCTCTCGGCCAGCATGGCGCATGAAATCAAGAACGGCATGGTGGCCGTCCAGACGTTCGTGGATTTGCTGGCGCAAAAAAACCAGGACGCCGAGCTGGCCGGCGTGGCCGGGCGCGAGTTGCGGCGCATCAACACCATCGTGACGCAGATGCTGCGGTTCGCCGCGCCGAAGGCGGCGGCCTTCTCCACCGTGCCAGCGCACGAGCTGCTCGACCACTCGCTGTGGCTGTTGCAGCACCAGATCGGGGCGAAGATGATTTCCCTGCGGCGGAATTACCAGGCCGCGCCGGACACGGTGCATGGCGACGACGCGCAATTGCAGCAGGTGTTCATGAACCTGCTGCTGAACGCGATTGAGGCGATGGGCGCGAACGGCGTTTTGACGGTGGCCACGGAAATCGCGGAGACCGGCGGGCGCCGGCTGCTGAAAATCCACATTCAGGACACCGGCACGGGCGTGGCGCAGGAAAATCTGGGCCGGCTGTTCGAGCCGTTTTTCACGACCAAGAAGCACGGCACGGGCCTGGGGCTGGCGATTTCCAAAAACGTCGCGCTGGAGCACCACGGGGCAATCGAGGTGCGGAGTGAAATCGCCAAAGGCTCGACGTTCACGCTGACGCTGCCGGTGACGGACGCGGTCTGAAAATCATTCCCCGACGAGGTGATACGGTTCGACGGTGTCGCCGCCCAGCGCGTGGCGCGGATGCGCCTTGATGGAAAAGCTGAAGGCGACGGTGAAATCGTCCTTGCCGTTGCCGTTGTTGGTCACGCGGAAGGTCAGCGCGCCCGTCCAGTTCCGCAGATCGCGATAGACGGTGTAAAACTGGTCCTGCAACTGGCCGTCCTCGGCGTTGAAATCGTGCGTGGTGCGGAAACCCCAATTGTCGTTCACCCGGAAATACATCGTGCTGCTGAAGAGGTTGTCGCCGCTGTCCACGAATCCGGCGCGCGAATACATGTGGCCGAGGCTCCAGCTCCAGCGCTCGTTCGGCGTGAAGGTGATCTGGTGGTAGGCCAGGTTGAAGATGCCGTTGTTGATGTCGTAGCGGGTCTGGGATTCGAGGGTGAGCCACGAGCGCGGCCGGAACGCGAGGTCGGAATAAAGATCATTAAACGTGTCTTGGCTGGCGGTCGGGTGCAGCCGCCAGTCGAGCAGCACATTCCAGTCGAGCAGGTTTTGGAGTTCGCCGTCGCGTTTGGTCTGGAGCGTGTTGCGCAGGCCGAAGCGGATGACGTTCTCGCTGTCAATCGAATCAATGTCGTTGTAATCGGGCAGTTGGATCGGCAGGAGCAGCGGGCTGGGCAGCGCGGAGTCGAACTGCGGCAACTGCGGCGGCAGGGTGCTGGGCCGCGGCACGAACGCGTAGCTCGCCGACGGCTCGACGATGTGGCGCAGGCCGTCCATGTCCAGCAGCGAATTGGTGGCGTCGGTCCAGAGCTGCGAGGACTTGAAGGAGACGTCCAGGCCGGTGTTGAAAATTTTTCGGTAGGTTTCGCTGTTCGTTCCGCCCGGCCCGGTTTCCGTGCTGTAATAAGTCAGCCGCCCGCCGGCGCGCGGCGTGACGTTGAGCCAGCCGAAAAAGGTGTAGGGCATCAGCAGTTGCTGGAACGTGTCGGCGCGCGACGCGGCGTAATCGTAGCCGGGGCCGTTCGTGCCGGCGAAAAGCGAGTTGGTGTCGGCCAGCATCCGGCGGTAATAACCGGCGGAACTTTCGCTCTCGTAATAAACCGGCGTGTCCAATATCTGCTGCCGCCAGCCGGTCAGCTTCACGTCCGGCAGCCGCTCGGTCTGGTCGAAGAAATCGTTCACGCGCGGCGTCGTCAGCGCGTCGAGGCTCCAGTTGTCGGAGTATTGGTTCGCCTCGACGAACGTGTTCGGCTGCGGATTCGCCGTGTAGTCGCCCTCGAAAAAATCGTGCAGCAGCAGCGGGTCGGTCTGGTAATTCACCAGCGCCTTGACGTTCAGGTTCGTGGCCGGCGTTGCCTGCCAGCCGAAATAAACGCGCTGCCGGTTTTCAGGAATGGGGCCGGACAGGTTCTGGAAGCTGTTGGTGCCCAGGCTCACGCCGGAGTCCTGGTCGTGCAGGTAATAATATTTGAACTGGCCGTCGCCCCAGCGGTCCAGATGCAGGTTCAAATCCGGCCCGATGCCGAGGCCGCGCTGCTCGCGGTAATCCGCATGGAACGCGCCGTCCACCGAGTCGTTCATCCACCAAGTGTAGGTGGTCTGCAAATACGGCCCGTAGGCGCTGCGGTAGCCGGGCAGAAAACTCCAGTTGTTGGCGTGCACGCCCAGATTGCGCTTGTAATACGGATAGTAAAACGCCGGCAGGCCGTCCACGGTCACCACCGCGTTCCAAGCCTCGATGTATTTGCCGGGAACCATCCGGATGCGGCTCGCCCGGATGCGCACGGCCGGGTCGCTCACGTCGTCGGTCGTGATGTAGGCGTGTTGCGCGGTGAAGACCTTGTTGCTGATGTCGCCCTGCAGATTTTCCCCGGCGGCGAACACCGGCGGCCGGCCCGTGCGGTATTGTTCGCTCCGCATCCGGTGCGTCTTGAAATTGTAGTTGATGTGTTCGCCCAGCCAGACCTCGCCGCCCATTTCGATCCGCACATGGCCGTCGGCCACCGAATCGCCCGTCTCGCGGTTCACCGACGCGCTGTCCGCCATCAGCACCGTCTCGCCGTTTTTCAGGCTCGAATACCTCACGCAAATGCCGTTGGTGCCGGTCACCGTGTTTCCCACAAAGCTCACGCTGCCGGCGGGCGAACCGGGAATGATTTGATCGAGCGACCACGTCTCCCATGACTCCTGCTCCTGCGCGGCAGCGGCGAAGGGAAAAACCGCTGCAAAAAAAATCAGCGCGGCGATGACGGGCAATTTGCTCATTTGGCGCGGCCAATTAAGCAGAATGAACCGCCGCTGCCAAGCGGGATTTCACCGCCGGAACACAAATAAATAACCCGCCACCGAGGCGCGGAGACACAGAGAAATCAAAAGGGAATTTGCACTCTGCGCCTCTGCGTCTCTGTGGCCGGTCATTGCCTCGGCAAAAAGGCGAACCCCACCGCCGCCAAGATGCACACGAACGCCGCGACGTAGTTCCACCGGATTTTTTCGCCGAGATAAAAAATGGCGAACACCACGAACACCGACAGCGTGATGACCTCCTGAATGATTTTCAATTGCGCGGCGGAATAAACCGAGTTGCCCCAGCGATTGGCCGGCACCTGCAGCACATATTCAAAAAACGCGATGCCCCAGCTCACGAGGATGACCAGCACCAGCGGCTTGCTCTTGAACTTCAAATGGCCATACCACGCGAACGTCATGAAAACGTTCGAGCAGGTCAGCAGCACGATCGGCAGCCAGCGGGATTGAGTCAGGCCGTTCATAATTATTCTTCTTCGGAGGATTCAGTCTCGCCCAACGCCAGCCTCGCGCCGTGGCGGATGTGCAGAACGTGAACCTCATTTTCGATCACAGTGAAAAGGATCCGGTATTTGTGCTGGCGGCGACCGTGGAAAATTTCGCGGATTTCCGCATTCAGAAACTCGCTTTCGGGCGCGAGCGGGCAGCGTTCGGGGAAAATCTCCAGCGAACCAATTGTTTCGTAAATGGTGTCGAACCAGTGGTCAGCGGCTTTCGGCGCCTGCTCGGCAAGCCACAAATGAGCTTCCGCGATGTCCTGCTGGGCGGGAAGTTCGACGATGACGTTCCACCGCTTCATTTCGGACGGCGGGGAATCTTGTGTTTGGCGCGGATTTCATCAAGCGCCTGGCGGAATGGTTTGCCCGTGCCTTTTTTCATTTCATCCAACCCGCGTCGAATGCCGCGAATGGCGTCCAGCATGTCTTCAAACGCGGCGGCGTCCTGAACGATCAACTCCGCCCGGCCGTTAACCGTCAACACGGCGGGGCGCCCGCTGCTCTTGAGCCGGCGCAAATGCGCCTTGGTGTTGCGCTGAAAATCCGTCAGCGACCGGATGTCTTGCAAGGCAATCATAACATTGAATTAAATGTTTTAACCATGCTACGTTGAAGCCCCGTCAAAAGCAAGCCGCAACGCTTCTTTCAAAAATCGAATTTATAGACAAGATCCAGCGGTCGGTTCGATGGGCCCGGGCGGCTGTCATTGCCCCCGTCGTCTTTGAGATTCTGGCCGACCGAATAAACAATCTTCCGGCCCGGCGAATAGCGCAATGGCTGGCCGTCAAAATCATCCACCGGCACGGCATCCAAAAACTCTGGCACGAGCGCTGACAAGTCCACCGGCAGATTTCCGCGAGTCAATTGATACGCGCGCAGGGCGAGGATGGTGCGGGTGGCCTGCAATTGAGTGTCGTTCTTAGATTTTACTGCCAGCGATGGAATCACGGCGGGCATGGTCATGTAAAACAAGATTTGCCCGACCGAATTTCCACTTAAAAACATTCGGACCGGGCCGGACTGGTCTAAATCTTGGTCCGGCAATTTCGCCTCGTTGTAATGACGCGGTGAGTCCTTCACCAGAATGAGGTCTGCCTGGGCAAACAACGCCTTTGTCCGGCTGACGTTAAGCAGCGGCATGAACCGCATTGCACGTGGGTGATAATCTTCTGAATCCGAATTGGTGATTTTTCCCTGACGAAAGGCATCCAGCATTCCAATCTGGAATTGATATTCGCCTTTGATGGCGTTGGCGAATGCGACGCTTTCCTCATCAGGGCTGAGTCCAAGCTGGCGGATGTAATCTTTCAGTTGATTCGGGGTCAAATGAGTCTTGCCCGCCCAGTGCTGTATTTGACTCAATCCCATGTTGCGAACCGCCGTGCCGACTAGGTAGTCAATCAACGGACCATGTGCATTTTGCATCCGCTGCCCAAGCTGGACATGATCCAGAATCTTATCAAATGCCTCCTTGTCCTGTCCGCTGTGGAAAAGAGCGTTCTCCCGCACTTCGGCCACTTGCGCCAGTTGCTTCCATTCCGCCAAGAAAGGTGCCAAATCATTATAGTTGAATTCCGGCACCTGGAAATCCGGCAGCTTGATCGCAGCATCCCAGCCCGCCAGCGATTCACGATTGGTGGCCAGAACCGTGGCCGCAAGAGTGTCATTCCAATTGGTGTTGCTTGCCAAGTCATAAAGTTGATCGCGCTGTTTGTCCGGCCACCAGAGATGACTGGCGGCTGTCTGAAGAACGTCGAAGGCGTTTGAGCCTGCGGGAATGCTGGCGCGCGGGAATTGAAGTTCCTTGTCGTTGACCGTTGCAGGGATTGACAAACGAACCATCAGAAAACCGTAGAGCAGCACGAACGCAATAAAAATGCCCAACACGATGCGGTTAAACCATTTCTTCATGCGGACAAGTAACCGCCGCCAGCAAATCAAAGCAATTACAATCGAGACGAAAAATTATAACCGCACCGGAATGTTTTTCTCCGCCAGAAACCGTTTCACGTCGCCGACGGTGTAGGTGCCGAAATGGAAAATGCTCGCGGCGAGGACGGCGTCGGCTTTGCCGGCGAGCAGCACCTCGGCCATGTGTTCCAGCGTGCCCGCGCCGCCGCTGGCCACCACCGGCACGCCCACCGCTTCGCTGATGCGCCGCGTGATGATGAGATCGAAGCCAGCCTTGGTGCCGTCGGCGTCAATGGAGTTCAACACAATTTCGCCTGCGCCGAGCGCTACGGCTTTTTTCGCCCATTCGAGGGCGTCCAGGCCGGTGTCCTTGCGTCCGCCGTGCGAGAACACGCCCCATTTGTCCGGCGCGATTTTCTTGGCATCAATTGAAACAACAACGCATTGGCTGCCGAATTTCTCCGCGCCTTCGCGGATGAGTTCGGGCCGGGCGAGCGCGCTGGAGTTGATGGAAATTTTGTCCGCCCCGGCGCGCAGCATCGTGAACATGTCGTCCACGGATTTGATGCCGCCGCCGACGGTGAGCGGCATGAAGCATTGATCGGCGGCGCGTTCGATCACGTCCACCATCGTCGCGCGACCGTGCGCGGTGGCGGTGATGTCGAAGAAGACCATTTCGTCCGCGCCCTGCTCGTTGTAACGGAGGGCGAGTTCCACGGGGTCGCCGACGTTGCGCAGGCCGCCTTTTTCGGCGACGCCGAACTGGACGCCGCGCGTGACCTGGCCAGCGTGAACGTCGAGACACGGAATGACACGTTTTGCAATCACGCGGACAATTAAAATCGGGTTCTCGTTTGAGGGCAAATCATTCCGCGCTGGAAATCTGCCTGCGGCCGGCCTGCGGGCGGTTCGCCGTCACCACGGACGCGAGAGATCGGGCCGTTTCTTGCGGTTTTCCCGCGCCTTGCGGCCGGAGCCGGATGAGTCTTCGGGAGAAGCCGCCGCCTGTTTTGATTCGGCCTCAATCGCCGTCATCGCCTCGTCAATCACACCGAGCAGCTCCGGCCGGCCTTGGCCCGTCGTCGCGGAGCAGGTGAAAATCGCCGGCAACTGCTCGAACCAGCCGGTGATGTGCGCCGTGAACGACGCGATGTTCGCCTGCACCGCCGCGGTCGCCACCTTGTCCGTCTTCGTGAAGACCAGCACGAACGGCACCGCGTTGCGCACGAGCCATTCCACAAATTCCAGATCAATTTCCTGCGGCTCCAGCCCGGAATCAATCAGCGCGAAGACCAGGCAGAGATTCGTCCGCTCCTTGAGATAATGGGACACCGCATGATTGAACCTCGCGCTGTCCTTCTTCGCCCCGGCCGCGAAGCCGTAGCCCGGCAAATCTACCAAGCGCCACGTTTTGTTCATCGTGAAAATGTTGATGAGCTTGGTGAACCCCGGCGTGGGCGAGGTGCGCGCCAGGCCGTCCCTGCCCGCCAGCATGTTCAACAGCGACGACTTGCCGACGTTCGAGCGGCCGATGAAGGCGAATTCCGGCAGCGACTCGTCCGGACACGAATCCAAGTCCGGCGCGCTACAATCAAAAATGGCGGATGAAATGTTCACGGTGAAAACCTCACGGCCCATTGTCGCAGCAAACCGGCCGCGCCGATACAACCAATTTCCGCTAAAAAACCGGATTCAGTAGTTCTCCGCCTTCTCCTCGAAATAGGACTGCGGATGCTGGCAGCAGGGGCATTTGTCCGGCGCCTTCTCGCCCTCGTGAACATGCCCGCAGTTGCGGCAGACCCAGCGCGTCTTGCTTGCCTTCGCGAACACGGTTTTTTCCTCGATGTTTTTCAGCAGCTTCAAATACCGCTTCTCGTGCTCGGCCTCCACCCGGGCGATCAATTTGAAGGCGCCGGCGATTTCCGCAAAGCCCTCCGCGCGGGCCGTCTCGGCAAACTGCGGGTAAAGCAGGGTCCACTCCTCGTTCTCGCCCGCCGCCGCCGCCTTCAGGTTTTCGGCCGTGGTGCCGATTTTTCCGGCGGGATAGGCTGCGGTGATTTCCACCGCGCCGCCCTCCAGAAACTTGAAGAACCGTTTCGCGTGCTCCTTTTCCTGGCCGGCCGTCTCCTGAAAGAGCGCTGCGATTTGCTCGTAGCCTTCCTTCCGGGCCGCGCTGGCAAAAAACTCATACCGGTTCCGCGCCTGCGATTCGCCGGCAAAGGCCTTCAACAAATTTTGTTCCGTGAGCGTTCCCTTGAGTGTTTTGTTCATAAAATAATTCTGGAATCAGTTTGAATTCTGTGCGGCAGCGGGGCGGTATCCACTCCGCCGGGTTCCACCACAACACCGCCATCATGCCCTCCACCGGCACACGGTCAAGCCGAAAGGCGGGCGCGACGACGCAGATTTCACTGGATTCAATAAATAAGTTTTGGCATTTGATCACTGGAAAATTTTGGACCCGGTATGCGGAACGACGAGTTACAGCACGCCCTCGGTGAAGTGCGGGCGGTGTATGCGGAACTGGCGCAGCGGCCTTTGGCTCGCTCCTGCCGGGCGCGGGCCGGGTGTTGCCGTTTCCGGCTCACCGGCCTGACGCCGCAGCTCACCAAAGGCGAGGCGCTCGTCGTCGCCAGGGGACTTCGAGCCACCGGGCGTAGGGAGCTTCCCGAATCTGCCGACGGCGACTGCCCGCTGCTCAAACGCGAGACTGGTCGCTGCCTGATATACGCCGACCGGCCGTTCGGCTGCCGCACGCATTTTTGCGAGGCGGCGGGCGGGCCATTCCCGCGCAAACAGATCCTCGACCTCATCCGCCGATTGGAGGAAGTGGACCGGCGTCTGGATGGCGACGGCCCGCGCAAAATTCAAGCCGCTGTTGCGGACGTCCTGGGCAGGCTTCGGTGAAGTTCAAACACGGCGCACAGCCGCGCAGGTCGTTCCTGAAGCCGGGGCGGATGAACATCAGCAGGACAAAGGCGAAATACGGTTCGGAAAGGCCGGGCAAATGCCGGTGCGAGTCCATTCCGTTTGGATTCACGAGCCGAACTGATTGAATTACGAACTCTTGCCCGATACAAATGAGGGTGTAGTATCGCCGCCAATGAGCCCGGAGCGAAAATCATCCTCCCGGAAATGCGGTGCGTCCCCAAGGCCGTTTTCCATCGGCCTTGTTTTTGCCTTCCTTTTTGGAGCCGCGATTTTCCTGCTCGCGTCGCAGCCCAATGCGGTGGATCAACTGCGCGGTGAGCGTGTTGACTGGGCGCGATTGGTCACGCCAAACAAAGATTGGGACATCCATGCCGATCGCGATCCGGAGCTGGCCCGGTTCATCCGCGAAAACACGAGTCTGGACATCCGGAGATCGCCGGATTCGGTTGATCCGGCGCACTTGGATGAGCTGTGCCGTCACCCCTTCATTTACGCGAAGGATCTCCGGTGGGTCGGCGACGCGGCGCAACTGGCCAATATCGGAGAGTATCTGCAGCGCGGCGGCTTCATGTGCGTGGACGCCTGCGCCACGGAAGCGGTCAATCCGGACATGGGGATCTACCTCCGCGATAACATCGCCATTTTTAAGCGCATGTTTCCCGAGGCCGAGATTCGAAAACTGCCGGAAACGCATGGCATCTACACCTGCTTCTTCAAGCTGGCCAAGGCCGACGTTTACACCCCCGACATGGGCGATCAGTCGAGATGTGCCAACTACGGGCTGTATGGGGTCATTGTGGACGGTCGCATGGTTGCGGTCATCAGCATGTATGGCCTGGAATGTGGCTGGCCGCAGACGCCGAAGCGTGCGCCCGGCTGCATGAAATTCATCCTGAACATTTACATCTATGCGATGACAGCCGGGCCGGAGCGATAGGACGGAAGCCAGGCGCTGGCGGCAGCGCCGGGCAATTGATGGACGATGAAAGATCGGGCGCGGATGCCGACCGTGGGCTGGTGGATTGAAATCCCGCGGGATTTGCGGACGGAGCGTGGCTGTAGCGGCGGTCTATGACCGCCGAATTAAACGTGTCCTCCGGCTTGCAGCGGATAAATCTCGCCTTGATACGGCCAGTTTTCAAAACGCGCGACGAGCTTTTTCCGAACCGGATTCTCGGCCACATAAAGCCACTTTTGCGGTCTTCGGTGTTGGTGGTGACGAAGTAGAGCGGATGGCTGGTGAAAAGCCGGTCAAGACGCTTGAGTCTAGGCGGACGCTTGTCCGAATTCATGGAGGAATTGTAGCGGCGGTCTGCGACCGCCGAAAGAAATTTGAGTGGAGAACGGCGGTCACAGACCGCTGCTACAGCGAAAGATGCGCCCCGACGGGGCTGGGGAATGGGGTGGCGCGGGTGGCTACAAAGATTTCGCTCCGGACGGAGCGCGAACCGGCGCACGATGGAAATTGACCAGCACATCAGAACGCCAAACCGTCACGGTTTAATATCAATTCGTCACGAAAGAATGTCCTTTCATCACGGGAGAACATTAATCCATGACAAACCATCAGTCTCCATCGTGGGAGAACATCCTTTCGTCGCATCCGAATATCAATCTCTGACGAAAGAACGTTCTTTTAAGCGAAAGGATATTAAACCATGTCGGAAGAACATCAATCTGTCGCGGATTGATATTCATTCAAGACACCGGAACATTCATTCGTTGAAGATTAATGTTAATCCATGACGGATGAACGGTCTTTCTTCAAAGATTGATATCAAAGTATGACACTCTGGCCATCTACCGGCAGGGTTTGACCTCAAAAACGGCCAAAAACACGATTTTTTGCCAAAAATCGTCAAAATGGGGGCACGGGCGGTTTGGCCGTCAGCAAGAATCGGAATCTGGTGGGGCGAGCGTCCCCGCGAGCCGGGGCGAAGGGGAAAAGATGGATTAACGATGGCTCGCGAGGACGCTCGCCCCACCAACGCTGCCGCCCCGACGGGGCTGTATTCTTCGCCCGTGGGAACGGGAGAAGGTGGCCGCAGGCCGGATGAGGGTGGTGGGGAAAACCGTCGCGGGTGGCTGCAAAGATTTCGCTCCGGACGGAGCGGCGAGCCGGTCTTGTAGCGTCGGTCTGTGACCGACGAAATCCGGCGCTCACAGAGCGCCGCTACAGCGTTGATAAATTTGTGGGGACAGTTTCCCAGGGGAGGCGCTCCTCGCCTGCCGGCGCGGAACGCCAACCCTGGGCTGATGGATTTGAATCCCGTTGGGATTCATTTTCAGCGCCGTCAGGCGCGGCATATTTGTAGCATTCAAAATCAAACAAGGTTTCAAGCTCCGTTTGGTGGCCGTGCGCAAGCACCGGAATATGCCGCCCCGACGGGGCTGGGGAACTTCGTGGCGCGGGTGGCTACAAAGATTTCGCTCCTGACGGAGCTGCGACTGCAACATAAACCTTGCCTCGCACAATTTTTGAAACTTGAGCCGGAATTTCTTCACCAGCGTCCAATTGCTTGGCAAACACAGCGGCAAATTCTTTTGTGAGGTATCCCAATGTTTCACCGGTTTGCAAGTTCACCCGAATTGCATTTGGGTCATAAGCGTTATTTGGCTCTCTGACTAATTGCACGCTTTCTCCTGAAACAATTCCGTCTGTATGACCTCGATGAAACTTAATTCCTACAACAAGTGCCTCAACTCCCGATATATTGCTTTTAGCTTTTGTCACTGTGTAACCCTGCCGATTCTTTTCCAGCCGCTCCGCAGAAGGCAAAATGGGTTCAAGCACCTTGGCTATGAACTTTTCAATTTTTGGAATTTCCACTTCCAACATCGGAATCAACCTCTCTGCTTTTTCTTTTTCGCTTCCTTCCCAACCAGAAACTAAATCCATAGCCCGCTTTTCGTATGATTCGCGCTCTGCTCGGAAACGCTCACTAATTGCTTCTGCCTCTGCTGCTGATTTAATCCGGGGATTCTTGTATGGCGTGCCAGTTGCAAACAGCTTTTCCAGTTCAGCCAATTCATCGTGATACCCAATTAGGCGAGCGGCGACATGAGCAGCGTTTTGATCAAGACAACCCTGCCTATCTTCCAAAAAACCTTTGCAAAGCGAAATTCTTCGGTGAATTTTGGTGAGCAGAGATTCAGCGAGTCGCGCATACTCAACTATTTGGTGACATGTCCCGCAAATGGAAACCAAGGTTTCAGGATGCAAATGGTCTTCGCCTCTAAAATTGTAAAACAAGTGGTGGACATAACCAGCAATCCCACCACATCTAAAACACGTTGATGAGTCTCTAGCCAGAACCGCCTGACGCACGAGTGCCCAATAGCGGGTCTTGTAATAATCGGAATGCGTGATGTAATGTTGCCCGCGCGCCGCGAGTGACGCTTCGTGCGCTGGCGTCAATTTGCCCGGCATGCACAGAAACTTTTTCCCTCCAAGTGCAAGCCATTCTTCGTGAGCCATCTCAAAACCAGCCGGCACTTGAAAGTTTTCGCTGGTATTCACAATTTCAATTCTTCGCCGTCGCCAATTCCTCCTCAAAATCCACGATCTCTTTGATCTGCACCAGAAACCAGCGGTCAATCTTCGTGAGGTTGAAAATCTCCTCGATGGTGAAGCCGGCGCGCAGGGCGTGGCGGATGAAGAAGATGCGTTCGGCGTTGGGCACGCTCAGCTTGCGGCTGATGACGTCGCGCGGGAGGATGTCGCGGTCGCCATAGACTTCCGTGCCGATGCGCCAGGGTTTGCCGTCGCCGCCCAGGCCGCTGCGGCCAATCTCCAGCGAGCGCAGGCATTTTTGCAGGCTTTCCTTGAACGTGCGGCCGATGGCCATCGCCTCGCCGACGCTTTTCATCTGCGTGGTGAGCGTGGGGTCGGCCTGCGGGAATTTCTCGAAGGCAAAGCGCGGAATCTTGGTGACGACGTAATCAATGCTCGGCTCGAAGCTCGCGGGGGTTTCGCGCGTGATGTCGTTCTTGAGTTCGTCGAGCAGGTAGCCGACGGCGAGTTTGGCGGCGATCTTCGCGATGGGAAATCCCGTGGCCTTGGACGCGAGCGCGGAGCTGCGGCTAACGCGCGGGTTCATCTCAATGATGACCATGCGGCCATTCTCCGGGCTGACGCCGAACTGAATGTTCGAGCCGCCGGTCTCGACGCCGACAGCGCGGATGACGGCGAAGCTCTGGTCGCGCATGATCTGAAATTCCTTGTCGGTCAGCGTCTGGATGGGCGCGACGGTGATGCTGTCGCCGGTGTGAACGCCCATGGGGTCGAAGTTTTCGATGGAGCAGATGATGACGCAGTTGTCGGCCTTGTCGCGCATGACTTCCATCTCGTATTCCTTCCAGCCGAGCAGGGATTCTTCGATGAGAATTTCGTTCACGGGCGAAAGCTCGATGCCGTTCTTGGCGATGGCTTCGAACTCATCCTGATTGTATCCGATGCCGCCGCCCGTGCCGCCGAGCGTGAACGCGGGGCGGATGATGAGCGGGAACTTGCCAATCTTTTTCGCGACGGCGCGGGCTTCGTCGAGATTGTGCGCGGTGCCGGAAATGGGAACGTCAAGCCCGATGGAGAGCATCAAATCCTTGAACGCCTGCCGGTCTTCGCCTTTGTGGATGGCGTCGGGTTTGGCGCCGATCATCTCGACGCCGTGGCGTTCGAGCGCGCCGGATTTGTGGAGCGCCATCGCGGTGTTGAGCGCGGTCTGGCCGCCGAGCGTCGGGAGCAGGACGAGTTTGCCCTTCGCCTTGAGCTTTTTCATCTCCGCCTTCTCGCGGAGGATGATTTTCTCCACGCACTCGGGCGTGATGGGTTCGATGTAGGTGCGGTCGGCGAACTCCGGGTCGGTCATGATGGTGGCCGGGTTGGAGTTGACGAGGACGACGCGGTAGCCTTCCTCGCGGAGGGCTTTGCAGGCCTGTGTGCCGGAATAATCAAACTCGCACGCCTGGCCGATGATGATCGGGCCGGCGCCGATGATGAGGACGCTGTGGATGTCAGTGCGCTTGGGCATGGTTCAATTTTCGATTTGCGATTGCCGGTTTGCGATTGGAAAACAGCCCCAACCGTGGCTCGTTTGGCCGCCGGGACACCCGGCTTGCCCAATCGCTGTCCAAAACGACGACCAATAAAACACGAAACACCGGCCAAGCGAAAGAAAATAGCTGGGGAACTTCCGGTGAAATTCCGCCGGCAACCCAAATTACTCCACCCGCGTCAGCCGGATGGCGATGTAGGGTTTGCCGGGCAAATCCATGGACCGGCTGCTGTCGTTGAAAAAGGGGCCGTCCGTTTTTTTCACGGTGAAGATCCGGTTTACGGGTGTCACGGTCATGTCCCAGGTGTCAAGAATCTCCGCCTTGAATTTCATGCCGTCCGCGAGCGCGCCATTTTTGTCCGCCGGCAACAGCAATTCCCACAGGCTCGGCGTGCTCTTGCCAAAATAAATGAGATAGTATTTTCCCGGCTGGCCGGCGCACTCCGCATTCGGCCAGCCTTCAATCGGGTCAATGCCTTCCGCCGGGCTGTCTTCGAGGACCTTTTTCAGGAACGCGAGCCGGGCCGGGCTTTGCCCCTTCAGCACGCCGCCCTTTGACCACCAAAGGATGTCGTCAGGGCTTAAATACGTTTCGCCGTGGCCGACGTAGGTGCCGGCAATCGTGCCTTCCCAGAAACGGAACACCATTTCCTCGGCGGAAAGCTTTCCCCACCGGTTGGGAATGTTGCCCTCGTATCTTGCCTCGTCAAAAACCACCGGTTTGTGATAGCGGTCGCGATAAATCTCCGCGCGTCCGGCGTCCTCAACCGCCGCGCCGTTTTGGATGCTGACATGCGTGATCCACGGCAACGAATGGTCGAAAAATTTCTTCTGGTTGTGGATCGAGAGGAGGTGGTGATACGGGTCGTTCGTCGAGACGATCCCGCCGAAGCGCACGAAATCCGCCTCGGTTTTCGTCTTCATGAAATCCCATTCGTTCGCGAGCGACCACCAGACGTTGCGATACGCCGCGAGCCGCGCCGTGACGTAGCGCAGATACCGGTCGTCCGCCGCCGCCGGCATCCGGTCAAATCCCCAATGCCCGCCGTCATACGGATGAAATAAAATCACGTCCGCCTCGATGCCGAGCTTTTGCAGGTTCAGCACGCGCTGGTCGAGATGCCGGAAAAATTCCGGATTGAAGCGCGTGAAATCCCATTGGTTGGTTGGCATGCCGGCAAACGGATACAAAATCGGCTCGCTGCGGTTCCACTCATACCATTTCGGGAAAACGCACATCCGCAATTTGTTGAACGGCGAGGTCGCGAGCGTCTGCAACGTCTGCTCTTCCAGCGGTTCAGGCTGGTGAATCCACGCGTAACACGTCGTGCCGAGTTCCTTGTAGGGCGTGCCGTCGGCGTAGGCGAAATGAAATGTGTGCGCCACGCGCACCGGCCCGTGGTCGCCCGGCGACGGCGGAGTCACGGTGAAATCACCGGTCTTGCCGGCAAGTTCCGCGCTGGAGCTTTCCGTGACGTAATGCCATTCGCCCTGCTGTTCCGGCATGAAGCGGACGCGGTAAATGCCATCGCCATCGTAAAATCCGTCTGCCGCAATCGTGGAATTGCCCTGCGTGAAGCGCGCCGAAAACTGCACGTCCAGAAAAGGATTTCCATTCGTCGGCCCGTTCAGCGCGATCTCAAAAACGCCCCATTGCTCGACGGTTTTTTGCCCGGCAAGCGCCGGCAGGGCGAAAAAACAAATCACCAGCGCGGCAAAAAGCCGTGCCACCAAGAAGACTCTGGTATTTTTTTTCATGTGAAATCTGGCTTAAAACAATTTCGACTGGTTTCCCGGCGCCGGTTTCAATCCCAGCTTTTTGTAGCTCAATTCCGTCGCCACGCGGCCCTGCGAGGTGCGGTTGAGATAGCCTTCCATGATGAGATACGGCTCATAAACTTCCTCAATCGTGTCCGGCTCCTCGCCCACGGCGACGGCGAGCGAATTCACGCCCACCGGCCCGCCGCCAAATTTCGTGATGACGGCTTCGAGGATGCGCTTGTCCATTTCGTCGAGGCCGTTCTGGTCAATCTCCAGCATCGCCAGCGCCTTGTCGGCGACTTCCTTCGTGATGCGGCCGTCGTGCCGCACCTGCGCGTAATCGCGGACGCGGCGGAGCAGGTTGTTGACGATGCGCGGCGTGCCGCGGCTGCGCCGGGCGATTTCATGCGCGCCGGCCTCCTCGATTTCGACCTCCAGCAGACGCGCCGAGCGGAGGACGATTTTCTGCAAATCCTCACCGACGTAATAATCCAGCCGCTCGCGCATCCCGAACCGCGTGAGCAGCGGCGCGGTGAGCAGACCGCTGCGCGTGGTCGCGCCAATGAGCGTGAAACGCGGCAGGTTCAGCCGCACGCTGCGCGCGTTCGGCCCCTGGTCAATGATGATGTCCAGCTTGAAATCCTCCATCGCCGGGTAAAGGTATTCCTCGATGGTTTTTTGCAGGCGATGGATTTCGTCAATGAACAGCACGTCGCCTTCTTCGAGGTTCGTGAGCAGGCCCGCGAGGTCGCCGGCCTTTTCAATCGTCGGGCCGCTCGTGCTTTTGAAATTCGCGCCCATCGCCTTGGCCAGAATGTTGGCGAGCGTGGTCTTGCCGAGGCCGGGCGGGCCGCTCAACAGGATGTGGTCGAGCGGGTCCTTGCGCCGCTTGGCCGCCTCGACGGCGATTTCCAGCCGCTCCTTGACCTTGGGCTGACCGGTGAACTCGGAAAACAGCGAGGGCCGCAGCGTCATTTCCAGCGCCACGTCCGGTTTGTTCAGATTGGAAACCGCGCGTTCAGGCATTGCATTCAGCTTGCGGAAAGTTATGTGCAGCGGCAAGCGCGATTCCGTTCAAATGCACAAGAACATGGACGGCGCCGGATTTGAAAATCAACGCCTGCGTCCCGGTGCGAAGTGGTAGCCGCCGCGAATGCGCGCGCCACGGGCTTTGCCAGGGAAACCTTTCGGCGCGCCGGGTTTTCCCTCTTCGAACAGCATCGTGTAGGTATAGTTGAAATTCTCCAGCTTCACGCGCGGGATTTTCTGGCTGATGAACCGTTCGATGGCGAAGACGTGGCTGGCGTCCTCGGCGGTCATGATGGTGAAGGCGTCGCCGGTGTTTTCCGCGCGACCGGTGCGGCCGATGCGGTGGATGTAATCCTCCGGATGCTGCGGCACGTCGTAGTTGATGACGTGGCTGACCTCCGCGATGTCGAGTCCGCGCGCGGCGATGTCCGTGGCGACGAGCGCCTCGAATTTGCCGCTGCGGAAACCCTCCAGCGCCTGTTCGCGCTCGCGCTGGGTGCGGTTGGAGTGCAGCACGGCCACGGCGTGGTTGGCGCGCTTGAGCAGGCCGGCGACGCGGTCCGCGCCGTGCTTCGTGCGGCAAAAAATCAGCACGGAGTTGTGATTCACGCGCTTGAGCAGTTCGACCAGCAGGTCGGTTTTCTGCGAGTCGGAAACGGGATAAATGACGTGTTTCACCGTTTCGGCGGGCGTCCGGCGCGCGCCGATCTCGATGGTTTCGGGCTTGTTCATCGCCCATTGAATGAGCGTTTCGATCTGCGGCGGGATGGTGGCGGAAAACAGCGAGGTGTGGCGCTGGCGCGGGCATTTGTCCAGAATCCGGCGCACGTCGGGCAGAAATCCCATGTCCAGCATCCGGTCGGCCTCGTCGAGCACGAGAAATTGAACCAGATCCAGTCGCACCGTGCCGCGCTCCAGATGGTCAATCAGGCGCCCCGGCGTGGCGACGATGATGTCGGTGCCGGCATGCAGCTCGTCGTTTTGCCGGCCATAGCCGACGCCGCCAAAAACGACGGTGGTCAGCAAATTGGTGAAACGCGCGTAATCGTGGATGGCGGTTTCCACCTGCGCGGCGAGTTCGCGCGTGGGTTCGAGGATGAGCGCGCGCGGGCCGGGCGCGTGCTGGACGAGCTTCGAGAGGATGGGCAGGGCGAACGCGGCGGTCTTGCCGGTGCCGGTTTGAGCGCTGCCGATGACGTCGCGTCCGGCGAGCACGAGCGGGATGGCGCGGAGCTGAATGGGCGTCGGCTCGGCATAACCCATCGCCTTGACGCCATCCACGATTTTCGGAGAAAGACCTAATTTGCTAAAAGCCATGTGCCAGTCTAGCAGGGCGGTGGATTAAAGGAAGCAATGAATTGAGGGCAAAAACCAGAGGAACGAGTTTCACGGGCCCAAAATATGAAAAACTTGGGTCCCGCAAATCTCGTCCCTCCGAAAGAATCACACCGCCGGTTTGTCCGCTTCGACAGCCGGTTCGATGGCGGGCGCAGCCTCGGCTGCGGCGGGAATTTCAGTGGCTGGTGTGGCTGCTTCGGCGGGAGCAGGCGTTTCCACAACAGCCGCCGCTTCGGAAGTGGGAACGACGGGTTCGTTCGACGCCGGCATTTCCGGTGCCGGTTCGGGAGCGGAAATTTCCGCGGCGGATTCAATGGCGGCTTCCGCCGGCGGCACGGTTTCGGCTGCCGCGGCAACTTCGCCTTCCGCCGCCGGTTTTGCTTCAACTTTTTTCTTCTCCGGCTTGGGCGGCTTGGGCAGCGGTTTTTTGGCGGTGTCCATCCGGCCGTCGGCAAATTCCAGAACGTGGCCCTGATGAATCAGCCAGTGCAAATCCGCAATCAGCGCGTTTTGCTCCGGCGTCGGCTCGGCGGCCGCGGCGGGAATTTTTGCCGCGACACCTTCAGCAGGGGCGGCGGCGGGCGTTTCGGGCTTGATTTCGATGACCGCCGGCGAGGGCGCGAGCGTCTCGATCAATTTCCGGCGCGTGCATTTCGGGTTCGTGTTGATGAAGCCGACGATGCGCTTGATGTTTTCGGAAACCGGCGTGGTTTCGAGATCGAGAAATTGCGGGCGCGCGACGCCGACGTGCGTGATGGTCTTGTTGACCTTGAAAAACTGGAGGCCGCGCGAGGCGAACAACTGGCACAGCTTCGTCGCCAGTTGCAGCGGGAAATAGCACTGCCGGTCCCAGTCGTTGCGCACGAGGCGCTGCAATTCGCGGCAGCGCAGGCTGCGGCTCGGCACGCCGGCCACCGTGTGCGACTCGACGGACTTGATGATCGTGTCCTTGTGGACGGCGCGGAAATGCTTTTCGACCTCCTCCATGCTCGGCAGCTTGAGCGGCTCCGGCACGTTCAGCACGGTGTATTCGGTCTTGAAGCTCTGCTCCTCGACCCATTTCTTGACGACCTCCTCGTCCTTGACGATTTTCACGCGCGACTTGAAAACGTCGAACGGCATCCGTGAAAACCGCTCGGCGTGCAGCTTGCGCAACTGGTTCTGGTAATCGTGATGGTTCGGCGGGCCGAGGATGACGCCGCTCAAGCCGCATTGCGCGACGAACGTGTATTTGCCCTTCGGCGGCTCGATGGCCGTGCGTTCAGCCTGGTAAAACGTGGCGAAATGATTTTTCAGGACGTGCGCGACGGCCTCGTCCTCGCTCAACCACGGCGACTCGTCCAGCGCGCAGACAAAGAGCGGCTGCACGGCCGTGCCGTCGGCTTTTTTCTTCACGTCGAGCTGGACGGCATAACGCTCCGGCTTCTGCAAAATGAGCCGTGCGATGTCAAACAGCGGATAAACGCGGCCGGTCATCTTGATTTGGCGCGCGAGCGATTCGACGCCGTTCTCATCCGGCAAAAACGCGGTGGTGATTTCCGGCAGCGGCGCGGGCGGTGCGGGCTGCTCGCGGCGTTCACCACGACGATCATCCCGGCGACCAAAGCCGCCCTTGCGTTCGCCGAACTTGGCACCGCCCCGTGGCGGGCCGCCGGCGCCACGGCGTTCACCGCCGCCGAAGCTGCCGCCTTCGCGGCGCGGGCCGCGGCGCTCGCCGGGCCGGTCGTTGAAGCGGCGTTCGGGCTTCACGCCCTCGTTGCCGGTGAATTTTTCAAAGCGGTTGGCCTCGCTTTTTCCCTGCGCCCACGCAGGTTGAAACAGCTTGTCAAGGTCAAGGCCGAGATCGGAAACAGTGTTCATGTCAATTCAATCGCCCCGTCACGCGGGGACGAAAATGAATCATAGCATGGATTGGCGCGGCATGGAAAGCAAGCACGGCTTCGGGTGGCCGCCTAATTTGACGCCGAACGTAATTTTATCCAAAGCAACAGACCCATCCCGGCGAGTATGCCCCACCAAATCCACCAGAATTTCCATTCCCGCCCCATTTACTTCTGCTCCTTCACATCTTTAACAATTTGAACTCGCACAGCGGTTTCGGCAGAGACAACTCAACTGGCGGGATTTCCAGCACGTCAATCATGGGATCATTTGGCTTCTTCCACCGGGATTATATTTCGTTTCGCCATAATCGCCTCGACAATTTTTTTCGCCAGCTCGGGCTTTTCCACCATCGCTTTTTGCGCGGCGTCCTTGCCCTGGCCGATCAGTTCGCCCTCGAATTGCAGCCACGCGCCTTTTTTGTCCACGACGCCGTTTTCAATGCCCACGTCGAGGATGCTGCCCTCCTTGTTGATGCCGTGGTTGTAAATGATGTCGAACTCGGCCTCGGCAAACGGCGGCGCGACCTTGTTTTTCACGACCTTGACGCGCGTGTGGTTGCCGTAAATGTTGCCGGCGGCGTCCTTGAGCTGGTCTTTGCGGCGGATGTCGAGGCGCACGCTGGCGTAGAATTTCAGCGCCTTGCCGCCGGGCGTGGTTTCGGGATTGCCGAACATCACGCCGACCTTTTCGCGGAGCTGGTTGGTGAAAATGCAGGTCGTCTTGGACTTGCCCAAAATCGCCGTGAGCTTGCGGAGCGCCTGGCTCATCAGCCGCGCCTGCATGCCCATCGTGGCCATGCCCATTTCGCCCTCGAGCTCGGCCTTGGGCACGAGCGCGGCGACGGAATCAATCACGATGACGTCAAGCGCGTTGGAGCGGGCGAGCGTTTCGCAAATGGTCAGCGCCTCCTCGCCGGAATCCGGCTGCGACACGAGCAGATCGTCGAGGTTCACGCCGAGTTTTTTCGCGTAGCCGGGATCCAGCGCGTGTTCGGCGTCAATGAACGCCGCGAGGCCGCCGGCTTTTTGCGCGTAGGCGATGACGTGGAGCATGAGCGTGGTTTTGCCGGAGGATTCCGGCCCGAAAATTTCAATGACGCGCCCGCGCGGGATGCCGCCGACACCCAGCGCGAGATCCAAAGCGAGCGCGCCGGTGGGAATCACCTCGATTTTGACCAGCGCCCGGGCGTCGCCGAGGCGCATGATGCTGCCTTCGCCATAGCTTTTGGTGATGGAGGAGATGGCGGCTTCGAGTTCGCGGGCGTGTGACGCGGTGGCCTTGGTGTCAGCGGCGTTTTTTTCGGTATTTTTTGGAGGCATAAATTTCGGGGTTGATTGTTTATCTTCCGGGAAGCGACGTTAGTGAATCGCCGCGAAATAGTCAAACGCCGGATGGTGTTGAATGGGAGTTTGCCGCGGCCTTTTTCGCAAGTGCCGTGCCCCCATCGCGCAGGTTTTTCACCGCCGGCGGCAAATGTGGCATCTCCCGCGGATAATACCTTGCACCTGCTTGAGCACTGGAAGCCCGGCCATGAAAATTCCTTTTGGCAGCCGCCCGCTTCGGTTAATTTCCCCGCGTGCCAGCCGAACCGCGCAAGAACAACCACGTCAAACCGCCCTGCATCCTCATCGTGGATGACGATCCGGGCCAGCGCAGCCTGCTGGATTCCTTCCTGCGCACCCAGGGCTTTGAAACCGTTCTCGCCGACTCCGGCGAGCGCGCGCTGGAAATTTTGCAGTCGCAGAAACCGAACATGATGATTTCCGACGTGCGGATGCCGGGGCTGTCCGGGCTGGAAACCTTGAAGCGCGTGCGGCAGCAATTCGCCGCGCTGCCCGTCCTGCTTGTCACCGCCTACACCGACATCCGCGACGCGGTCGAGGCCATGCGCGACGGCGCGGTGAATTATCTCGCCAAGCCGATTGATCTGGACGAACTCCTCATCACCGTCCAGAAGGCCACCGGCGTGGCCAAATCCGCCGCGCCGCGTTATCGCGAGGACAAAATTCTGCCGCCGGAGGTCGTTGCGCGCAGCCCGCTCATGGCGGCGCTGTTCCAGGAAATCTCCCTCATCGCGCCGTCGGAAACGCGCGTGCTCATCACCGGCGAAAGCGGCGTGGGCAAGGAAGTCGTGGCGGACGTGATCCATGCGTGGAGTTCGCGCGCCGCCGGGCCGATGACCAAGGTCAATTGCGCCGCGATTCCCGAAACACTGCTGGAGGCGGAATTGTTCGGCCACGAAAAGGGGTCGTTCACCGGCGCGACGTCGCAGCGCATCGGGCGATTCGAGGAGGCCAACGGCGGAACGATTTTTCTGGATGAAATCGCCGAGATGTCGCCGGCGCTCCAGGCGAAATTGCTGCGCGTGACGCAGAACGGAACGTTCCAGCGCGTCGGCTCGAACCGCGAAATCCAGACGAACGTCCGCATTCTGGCCGCGAGCAACCGGAATCTGGAAGAGGAGGTTAAGGCCGGGCGTTTCCGCGAGGATTTGTTTTACCGGCTGAACGTGGTGGAGCTGAACATCCGGCCGTTGCGCGAGCGGCGCGAGGATATTTTGCCGCTGGCAAATCTGTTCGTGGCGGAATTCTCCCGAAGCCGCGCGCGGCTGGCCGAGGCGACGGCGGCGTGCCTGGAAAGTTATCCGTGGCCGGGCAACGTGCGCGAGCTGCGCAACGCGATGGAACGCGCGGCGCTGCTGTCCCAAAGCGAATTGATTTTGCCGGATCATCTGCCGACGCGCGTGCGCGACGCCGCGAAGCCGCCGGCGCCGCCGGAAGCCGCCGAGCTGGAACGGCTGGAGGAGATCGAGCGGGAGGCGATCCTGGCCGCGCTCAAACAGCACGATTTCAACCGCACGGAAACCGCGAAGGCGCTGGGCATCAGCCGGCGCTCGCTGATTTACAAGCTGCAACGGTTCCGGCAGTTGGGATTTGTCATCGAATAAACCGGTTGTCCTAATTCGGAGGGGCGAGTTCCACGCGGCGAAATGAACAACTCGTTTTTACTTCAATGTGTTCGCTCGGATGTGGATAATCTGCGCGATGAGGTATAACCAGAGCGCGGCGGACAAAAGAATGCCCGCGAACACCAGCGGTGGGATCGCGCTTGACTCGCCGACGATTCCATTTCTAATCGCGTAGGCAAACAGAAGAATGCTCACCGCCAAGCTGACCAAAGCCAGCGCGCAAAAAAACCGTGTCCGCTCCTTTAATTGGCTCCGCTCTTTTTCCAGCCGATCTTCTTCCTTGGGCAATGGTTTCGTCAGAGCGGGCGGATTGGCGGGCTGTGACACGTTGAAATAGTGATGGCATTTGCGGCAGCAAAACAAATCGCCCGTGATGTTGTCCGTCACATCGTAGCCACACTTCGGGCAGGAAACAATAAGTGGTTTCATTGATGGCATGGATTTAAGATTCCACGTTTTGAACTTGCCGCCGCAGCTTTGCAACCACTTTTTTCGCGTCCAACAACGCCCGATGCAGGCGTGCTCCCCGATTCCAGATGTCTGATTGAATCGTTTCGCTTTTCGGAAAACTTGAAACGCGGCGCGGAATGCGCAAAGCTGTTCCCGAAACGCAATGGCCTTCACCCTTTTTGCCCGGCACGCGCAGGGCGTGCAACTGCTGCAACGCTCGCTCGCCCGCGGGCGGCTCGGCCATGCCTACCTTTTCGCCGGTGATAATCTGGAGGAATTGGAATCGCTCGCCCGCACACTGGCCAAAACGCTGAACTGCCAGAAGCCGGCCAAGACCGGCGGCGCGGCGACGGATTGTTGCGACGACTGCCCGGCGTGCCGCAAAATTGACGGCGACACGCACGCGGACATCCACTGGGCGCGACCGGAATCCAAATCGCGCGTCGTCACGATTGACCAGATGCGCGAGCTGATGCGCGAGATCCAGCTCAAGCCCACCGAGGCGGAATTCAAGGTGGCGGTCATCGTCGGCGCCGACCGGCTGAATCCCCAGGCCGCCAACGCCTTTCTGAAAACGCTGGAGGAGCCGCCCGCAAAATCGGTTTTGATTCTGCTGTCCACCGAGCCGCAGCGGATTTTGGAAACCATTTTGTCGCGCTGCCTGCGCCTGAATTTTTACGGCGACGGCAAACGCGAATTAAATTCCGGCGAAACCGAATGGCTGGAAAAATTCGGCGCGCTGGCGGCGTCGGAACAGAAAACCCTGCTGGGCCGCTACCGTCTGCTCGATGCGCTGCTGCAAAAGCTCGGCGAAATCCGGGCGCGCACCGAGGAATCGCTGGCCGCGCGCTCGCCGCTCGAAAAATACGACGAGGTGGAAAAGGATTTGCGCGAGAAATGGGAGGACGAACTGACCGCCGCCGTCGAGGCCGAATACCGCCGGCAGCGCGCCGATTTGCTGCTGCTCGTCCAATGGTGGCTGCGCGATGTCTGGCTGCACACGCTGGCCGCCGGAAAGGAATTGCTGAATTTTCCGA
>Ga0181516_10000097_pt1 | contig 90122 bp, 77 predicted proteins | sample PEATcosm2014_Bin_25_FD_121104 | JGI IMG/M metagenome (GOLD analysis project Ga0181516, IMG submission 121104) | Peatland microbial communities from MTU Mesocosm Facility, Houghton, MI, USA - PEATcosm2014_Bin01_10_metaG | ecosystem: Environmental > Terrestrial > Soil > Wetlands > Peat | place...
ATACTGCCCGGCGGCAATGTCCCAATCGCCGTCCAGCCACGCCCGTTTTTGCCAGCCGGTGAGATTTTCCAGCACGCGGACATATTCGGGATTGTTCCAGCGGTTATCCGTGACCCGCGCCGGGATGAATCGCGTTTCCGTCTCGCGTTTTTCCTGAAACGGCACGATGAATTTCGCCCGATACCAATTGTGACCGACGCCGCCGGGATTCGTGGTCGAATAAATGCGCGGTCGGAAGTTGGATTTGGACGTGCGGCAGCAAGTTGAAATGTCCTGGTATTTTCTTGCGGTGAGCGTGGTTGCCTCCTCGATGCCAATCACGTCGTATTCAAGACCGAGGTAGGCATCAATGTCTTTTTCATTCTGAAAATGACCCGCGATGATCCGCGAGCCGTTGGCAAACGACAGAATCCCGCGAAACGCCGAAAATTCATGGTTCAACCGCCCAAACAACCGGCGGCGCAAATCCTCGAAATGCTCCAAATTCGCCTTGCCAACTTTCCGCAGCAGCAGGCATTTCAAGCCCGGCACGCGCTGGCAATCATCCGCGCCCATTTGCGCCAGCAACCAGTGAGATTTTCCGCCGCCCCGAGCGCCGCCGTAGCCAATTGCCATTGGCCCGTCCGGTGCATCACACCGTCGCGCCGCCGCAGACGCGGCCAGTTGCCGTTCCTGCAAAATCACTTCGGCGCTGGCGAAGCGATCCATTTGCGCTTTCGGGCAACCGGCGCGGCGACCGGCCAGAAAATAGTGTTCCCAGGGCGTCATGCGGTTTTTTCCGGCAACACCGCCACGGTTTGCACATCCACAATTTCCCCGGTGGGTGCAGGCTCCGCCTGCCCATAGATTTTTTCCAGCGCCACCGTGACCTCGACACGCAACCCCGGCAGATCGTCGCCGCCGCGCCGCTCGCCATCCGTGCCGAGGCCCGTCGCCAGCCGGCCAAGTTTGCTGGCAATTTCCAGCATCCGGGCGGTGTCCGCGAGGTTGGCATAGACCTTGTCTTTTGCCATGAAAGCGTCCAACGCTTTTTCAGCGGCGGCGATGGCCCGCTCATGCAAACGCCATTCCGTTTCGCGCAACCGCGTTTCGCGTTTTTCCCATTCCGCCGCCTTGCCCCGCGCCGCCGCCTCGACCGCTTCGCGCTCAATGATGGCGTAGTGTGCGGCGTGTGCCGCCACGCGGTCAGTCCAAGCAAATTTTGCCGACCAGCGCCCCAGCATCGTTACACTCTTATGCAACTTTTGTGCAACCGTTGCCAGCGACCGTTCCGTCCCCATGCTCAAATACAGACTGAAGGCGGCAAATGCCTTGTTTGATTCTCGCGGCAGTTGTTCAAACGGATGATTTGTAGTTTGGACTTTCATTTGAATGATTTGGGGAGCAGCCACTTGAAACGGGCGGCGAATTTATTCGGGACATAATCCATCGTCTTGGAAATGGCACCTAGCCGGGCGAGCTTGTCCCGAATCCCCGCTGCGCCTTTGCCGGTGATACCCAACCGGGACGCCAAGTTGTCCCGCGCAATCGGAAAATCCGGTGCGCTGTCTTGCTCCGCCTTCCGGGCAAAGCTCCGCACGATCCGAAATGCGTCACGCTCGTTTTCAGTTTCCAGCCGGGTGTAAAAATCTCGCTCGGTAGCTGAAAGGCTTGATCTCCAATTTTCCATCAGCCCGGACCATAAACTTTCAAAACTTGCCATGTGCTCCTGCTCACTGGCCTCGGTGGAAACTGATTTGTGCTGAAATTGTGCCTGCGCGGTCAGTCTCGCCACTCTGACCCCAAATTGATGAAAAGCATCGCCAGTTAATGCAGCGAGTTGATCATTGCGGGTGTTTGAATTTTTGACCCTGAATTTATGAAGAAGTTCCAAGTTAACAGGGTTAGAAATAAAAGAGGGAGAGAAAGAATCTTTTTTCTTTGTATCGGGGAAGTGAGCCGATAACCCATTGCGATTCAACGGGGCAGTTTTTGACTTCCTCGATAGGACAGTTTCAAGGGAAGTGCGGCAATTTTCCCACACGATTTCAGAACAGGTTTCCGTGCCGGGATTCCAGCAACCGGGCGCACGCATCCCCTTGCCGCAACGCGATGGCAGACTGTCCGGCGGAAAAATTTCACAAACGCCGGAAGCGATGACCGTGCCGATGGCTGCGACAACCGATTTCAGCAGCCGAACCCATTCGGCAGCCGGCCGAAAATCCGGCGAGATCGCCCAGACGTGCCAGCCACCGCTGCCGCTGGTTTCCAAAATCACGGCCAGATCGGGCTTGTTCAACAATACCCGGAAAGCGGCAAAAGCCAGCTCCCGCGCCCTGTCAGCCTGGCCGGGTTGGTGGGCGTCAAAGTCCATGCCGCCCCAGCGTGATTGCTGCTGGGTGTTGACTGAATAGGGCACAAAGGCCAGACGGGATTTGGGCGAGCCGGCGATGCTGCCCCAACTCCATGAGATTGCCCGGCCAACCGACAACTTCTTGCTGCGAACATATTTTTTGCAGCCATCCTTGCCACGAAAGCCCATGACGAAATGCGTGGCGCCATTTTCGTTGTGAAGGTGCTCACAAAGGGCCGTCCATTCAATCTGCGTGTAAATCTCGTCGGCGCGTTTCGGTTGCCAACTCAAGAGGGTGAGCGGATTAGGGCCTGCCCGTTCTGAAGGGGAGAGCATCATCGAATCCCCGTTCAAGACGCATAAAGATGTCGCCCGCCGACCATGTTCTTGGCCGCCAGCGCCGCGCGAACCATGTCCACGTCGAAAAACACCAGATGGCCGATGCGGATAAACGGAATCGCCTTGGCCTTGGTCTGTTGCCGCAGCCAGCGGATGCTGGGCCGGGCGTCGTCGTCAAACAACTCTTTGAGCAGTTGTTTGGCATCCACCAGTTTTCCTTTAACAGTTATTTCATTCATCATAATGTTGTCGCAGTCAACTCGCAGTCCGCGTCTGCTCTGGCTTGCTCGGTTCCGACCGTTTGCCAGCCGCATTATTTTCGGCCTGCATCATTACGATATATGTATCACATATCTGCATTGAAAAGGTAGATATTTAATGCGTATATGCTATACTCCCGATTATGCGACCGTCGCCACAACGCCACACCCTAGCCGTTCTCCGCAAGACCATTGGCATTACGCAAAAGGAAATGGCCTCAATCTTGGAATGTTCCACCCCGACCGTTCAGGCCATTGAGTTGGGCAAGTTGAACCTCAGTGAAAAACTGGCCGGCTTGGTTTCGCACAAGACCGGCGTGAATCTCGCCTGGCTTTTAACCAATGATGTCAACCAGCCGCCGGTGGATATTGAAGGCACACCATACACCAAGGAGTTGTTTGAAAAGTATCAGGCTCTCGGCCAACTGCAAAAGCACGCCGCGCTTGGTTCATTGCAAGCACTCCATTCCTTGACCACAAACATCCGTCGCCTGTGTGCCATTCAGTTGCGCGCCTTCAAAAAAGACGATTCAGCCCTTTGCGCCTACAAGCTCGCCAAGGCGTTCGATGAATTGGAAAAACATTTCGGCGTCACCGAGGAAGATCATATCGCTGTCAAAATGCCGGAGTCCGACAAAATCGCAAAGGAGATCAAAAAGCTGCCGCAACTGGCGTCTGGCTATTTGTTGGAAGGATTTCTGACCTCGATGCGGCTTGAATCGGAGAAGAAAGAAAAGGCCAACAAATTTCCTTTCAATGTTTCAGGGAAATACGTTTGGGAAACAGACGGCCAAATCCACTACACGCCCGAACACGAGCCGCAAAAAAAGTTGGCCCGTGCCGCATCGAAATCCAGAAAGAAGTAGTTGCCGCATTCACGGAGCTTTCGGGCTGGATTGAACCCCACCAAAGAAGCGGAAAAATTTGCCATTATATTTGCCTTTAAGCTGTGTTTTGTGGCAAATATCCGCACTCCGGTTCATTCGGCTGCACTTTGAATAAAACCCGCAGAAATCAATAAACCCCTTTATCCATCGTATTTTTATTGATTTTCCAATTAAATGAAATGGTGGGTTGGCAGGGACTCGAACCCTGGACCAATGCCTTAAAAGGGCACTGCTCTACCAACTGAGCTACCAACCCACAAAAACGTTCGGAAATGCCCAAACGGCAACGCGAAACAGTCTTGCAAACTACCCGGCTGCCCGCATTCACGCAAGATTTTTCAAAATGCCGTGGCAGGATGCCGCCGGTTTGGATTTGCCTTTTACAGCCGGAATGGTTTCATCGGGGCGTGACGCGGCTGAAATTTTGGGGCGTGCGCGGCTCCATCCCGACCCCCGGGCCGGGCACGGTGCGTTATGGCGGCAACACTTCCTGCGTGGAAGTCCGCCATGGCGACGACATCATCATCCTCGACGCCGGCACGGGCCTGCGCGCGCTGGGGAGCGCGCTGCTGGCGGAATTCAAGGACCAGCCGCTCAACCTCACCCTGCTGGTGACTCACACGCATTGGGACCACATCCAAGGGCTGCCGTTTTTCGCGCCGATTTACAACCCGCGCTGCCGGTTGCGAATTCTGGGCGCGCGCGGCACGCGGGAAAGCCTGGTCAACGCGCTGACCGGCCAGATGGAAAGCAGCTATTTTCCCGTGCCGTTTTCGAAGGTGCCCGGCAACATCGAAATCGAGGAGGTCAGGGATTTCAACTTCAACATCGGCGCGGTGCAGGTGCGCGCGCAACGCTCCAATCATCCCGGGCTGTGCTTCGGCTACCGGCTGTTTTCGCCGGACGGCTTGATTGTTTTTTTCCCGGACTCCGAGCCGCACGGCGGCGGCGAAGGCGCAAAGATGGTTGATTTCATCCGCGACGCGGACGCGCTGATTCTCGATTCGCAATACGACGCCGCCGAATACAAAACCCACGTCGGCTGGGGGCACGGCTCGCTGGATGGCGCGGTCGCGCTCGCGCTGCAAGCCGGAGTCCGGCATCTCTGCCTGTTTCACCACGACCCCGACCACACCGACGAAAAAATTGACGGCTTTGTAAGGTGTGCGCGCGCACTCGTGGCGGAGGCCAAATCAGAAATGAAGGTGGACGCCGCGCGCGAGGGAATGACCATCGAACTGCCTGAGAAGTCCGAACGCTGACCCGGCCGGCTCCGCGGAAAATCCAGTTTCGAGCGGGTCCGGTTATTTGCCGCCGACCGGGGCATGGCTGGCCAGCAAATGGTGCAGGCGATGGGATAAAACGGCCAGCCCCTCCGCCAGGTCTTCCTTTTGCGCCACGACATTTTCGGGAACCTGCAGTTTGACCGGTGTGAAATTCCAGATGCCGCGGATGCCGGCTTGAACCATCACGTCGGCCGCCTCGCGCGCGGCTTCCGCCGGAACGGCGAGCACGCCCAACTTGATTTCGCCACGGCGGACGAAGCTGGCCAGCTGGTTCATGGATTGAATCTTGCAGCCGTGGATCCATTTGCCAATTTTTTGATGGTCAACGTCGAAGGCGGCGACAATCAGCAATCCGTAATTTTCAAATCCGCGGTAGCCCAGCAGGGCGGCGCCCAAGTTGCCAGTGCCGACCAGGACCGCCTTGGTCTGGTTGTCCCAGCCGAGAAACCGCTCGATGGCGTTGATCAATTCCGTCACCCGAAAGCCGACGCGCGGCGTTCCGACGATTCCGGTGATGGCCAGGTCTTTCCGCACGATGACCGGTTCCAAATGATGGACGCTGGCGAGCACCGTGCCGGAGACGTATTCCTGTCCCTCGGCCTGAAGGACGCGCAGCAGTTGCAAATAGGACGGCAGCCGTTTGACACAGGACAAGCCGGCCTTGCGCTCGAGTTCAACTTCAACGGGTGCGGCGGGCAACCCGCCCGCCTTCCGTCCGGCGGCGGAAGGCGGCGGGGAACTTTCACTGTTGGAATCAGTCTTTTCCATCATAGGCTCGCAGGAACAATTCCTTGATTTCTGGAATGAGCGGGTAGCGCGGATTCGCGCCCGTGCATTGATCGTCAAAGGCATTGGCCGCCAGCGTGTCCAGTTGCGCGTGGAACTCCTTTTCGGCGACGCCGGCTTCGCGAATCGAGCGGGGCAGGCCGACTTCCTTTTTCAACCGGTTGATGGCGGCGATCAGCAATTCCACTTTTTCGTCGGGCGTGCGACCGCCGAGCGCCAGATGGTCCGCGATGCGCGCATACCGGGCCTTGGCCGAGGGATAGGTGTATTGCGGGAAGCTGGTCTGCTTGAACGGCACGTCCGTAGAATTATAACGGATGACCGAATTAATCAAGAGCGCGTTGGCCAGGCCGTGCGGCACGTGAAACGCCGCGCCCAGCTTGTGCGCCATCGAATGGCAGATGCCCAGGAACGCGTTGGCGAACGCCATGCCGGCCATCGTCGCGGCGTGATGCACCTTTTCCCGCGCGCGGGTGTCCGCCGCGCCGTGATGGTAGGAATCCGGCAGATATTTGAACAGCAATCGGATGGATTCCAGCGCCATCGCGTTGGTGTATTCGGTGGACAGCACCGAAACCATCGCCTCAATCGCGTGCGTCAGCGCGTCAATGCCGCCATACGCCGTCAGCTTCGGCGGCATGCTCAACACCAGCTCCGCGTCCACAATCGCCATGTCCGGTGTCAGCTCGTAATCCGCAATCGGATACTTCGCGCCGGTGCGATCATCCGTTACGACCGCAAACGGCGTGACTTCCGAGCCGGTGCCCGACGTGGTGGGAATCGCCACCATCATCGCCTTTTTTCCGAGCTTCGGGAATTCATAGATGCGCTTGCGGATGTCCATGAACCGCAGGGCCAGCCCCTCGAATTCCACTTCGGGATGCTCATACATCAGCCACATGATTTTCGCGGCGTCCATCGGCGAGCCGCCGCCCATGGCGATGATCACGTCCGGCTTGAACAGGTTCATCATGGCCAGGCCGCGTTGCACGGTGGACAGCGACGGATCGGGCTCCACGTCGCAAAAAATCTCGTGATCAATCTGCAATTCGTCCAGCACACCCGTCACCCGGTCGGTGTAGTGCAGGTCGAACAGCGGTTTGTCCGTGACCACAAATGCGCGCTTGCGGCCCTTCAAATCCCGCAGCGCCAGCGGCAACGAGCCGGCCTTGAGATAAATTTTCGACGGGACATTGAACCAGAGCATGTTTTCTCGCCTTTCCGCAATTGTCTTAATGTTGAGCAGATGTTTCACGCCGACGTTTTCGCTGACGGAATTGCCGCCCCAGCTGCCGCAGCCGAGTGTCAACGACGGTTCCAACCGGAAATTGTAAATGTCGCCGATGGCGCCCTGCGAACTCGGCATGTTGACCAGCACGCGGCCGGTCTTGATGCGCGCGCCGAAGGCTTCGATGCGCTCGCGCCGGCTCGCATCCGTGTAAAGCACCGCCGTGTGGCCGATGCCGCCGAATTCCACCAGCGCCTGCGCCGTGTCCAGGGCCGCGGCAAAATCCTCCGCGGCATACATCGCCAGCACCGGCGAAAGTTTTTCGCAGGAAAACGGCTCGTCGCGCCCCACTTTTTTCACCTCGGCAATCAGCACCTTGGTCAGCGGCGGCACGGTGAACCCGGCCATCCCGGCGATTTTTACCGCCGGCTGGCCGACAATTTCGGGATTGATTCCGTTTTTTTTCAGCAAAATCGCGCCCAGCTTCTGCTGCTGTTCTGGTGTCAAAATCACCGCGCCACGCGCGACGAATTCCTGTTTGACGGCTTCATACAGCGCGCGCACCACGATCACCGACTGCTCCGAGGCGCAAATCACGCCGTTGTCAAAGGTCTTGCTCATCAGAACGGAACTGACCGCCATCCGCACGTCGGCGGTTTCGTCAATGATGGCCGGCGTGTTGCCCGCGCCGACGCCGATGGCCGGTTTGCCCGAGGAATACGCGGCGTGGACCATGCCCGGGCCGCCGGTGGCGAGAATCAAATTGATTTTGGGATGTTGCATGAGCTTCTGCGACAGTTCGACCGTTGGTTTGCCGATGCAGCCGATCAAACCCGCCGGCGCGCCCGCCGCGACAGCCGCGTCGTGAATAATCCTCGCCGCCTCCGCCGTGCAACGCGCCGCGCGCGGATGCGGGGAAAACAGGATGCCGTTCCGGGTCTTCAGAGCCAGCAGCGACTTGAAAATGGCCGTCGCGGTCGGGTTCGTGACCGGGATGATGCCGGCCAGCAGTCCGATCGGCTCGGCGATTTTTTCGATGCCAAACGACAGGTCGCGCTCGATGACACCGCAGGTGAGGGCGGCCTTGTATTTGTTGTAAATGTATTCCGCCGCGAAATGGTTTTTGATGACCTTGTCTTCGACGACGCCCATGCCGGTTTCTTGGGCGGCGAGCCGGGCCAGTGGAATCCGGGATTCGTTTGCGGCAAACGCCGCGCGCCGGAAGATTTCATCCACCCGCGGCTGGGTGAATTCCGCGTAGGCCCGCTGGGCCTTCGCGGCGGCTTCAATCATGGTTTCAAGTTCTTCCTGGTTGGTTGCAATGTTCATGGTTCGTTTTCCGCGCCATCGCCAGCCACCTCGGTTGGCGATATCGCTTTTTTAATATCGTTACTAACGTAACGATATAAAAGTAACGATATCGTGTCAAACCTGTTTTTTTGAAAAATTTTTAAAGTTGTATGTTGTTGAATTTAAATTAGATATGAATTTCTTATTGGATAAGTTGCCACCGCTTATAACTTTTGCGTTTTAACAACATTGCATTGACAAATCTTAAATCTGAATCAGAATGGAGAAAATTTTATTGAATACAAAGCAACGACATTGACATCAAACCGCAAAATTGCCCATGGAATCCAAGCCATTCAAAACCGTGCCGGAACCGACCCTGCGGCGCCTGCCGCTGTATCACCGGTTTCTGAAGGATTTGCAGGCGGCGAACCGGGAGTTCGTCTCGTGCACCGATATTGGGCTGGAATTGGACCTCGATCCTACACAAATCCGAAAGGATCTGGAATCGGTCGGTATCGTGGGCAGGCCGCGCATCGGCTATGGCCTGTCCGATGTGATTAAGGGGCTGGAGGACTTTCTCGGCCTGAAAAACGTCAACGACGCGTTCCTCGTCGGGGCGGGCAGCATGGGTTCGGCGCTGCTGGGCTACCGCAAGTTTGAGCAATACGGCCTGAAAATTGTGGCTGCGTTTGATCTGGACCCGTCCAAAATCGGCGCGCAGATTCACGGCAAACACGTCCTGCCACTGGGCAAGCTGTCCAATCTGGCGCAGCGCATGCACATCCTCATCGGCATCATCACCGTGCCGGCGGCGGAAGCGCAGTCCGTGGCCGACCTGATGGTCGCCAGCGGCATCCGCGCGATCTGGAATTTTGCGCCCATGCGCCTGCGCGTTGCGGAGCCGATCATTGTTCACAACGAAGACCTTTATTGTTCGTTGGCTTCGCTGTCCCAAAAACTTTCCAAATCACTCCAACCGAGCGCGCCCCAAAGGCAGCCGATTCCCAGGCATCCGGGAATCGCCGCTCAACCAAACTAACACCAAGCAAAGAAAAATAATGCGAAATCAAACCAAGCCCGAATGCAGGGGACGAAAATTTGTGAAAGTTTTCACAATTCTGGACAAATATGGAAGGAAACCGTCACGGCTGGTGCCGATTCTTCAGGCCGTGCAGGAAGAATACCGGTATCTGCCGGAGGAAGTCCTGACCTACGTGGCGATGGCGCTCGACGTTTCGCCGGCGCGCGTCTTCGGCGTGGCCACCTTTTACTCGCATTTCGCCATCGAACCCAAGGGCAAACACCTCATTCGCCTGTGCGACGGCACGGCGTGCCATGTGAAAGATTCCGTCCCGATTCTTGACGCCATCCGCAAGCGGCTGGGCCTGGACGAGAAGCACAAGACGACACCGGACATGCTTTTCACCGTTGAAACCGTCGCGTGCCTCGGCGCGTGCGGCCTCGCACCGGTGGTGGTCGTGGACGACCAGGTGCATGGACAAATGACACCGGAGAGCGGCGTGAAACTGATCGAAGACGTCATGGCAAAGGAGCAGGCACAATGAACAACCCGACATTGAACATCATGGACCCCGCGATGGGCAACGGCGCCAAAACCCTGCGGCGCGTCATCGTCTGCGCCGGCACCGGCTGCGTGGCGAACGGCGCCTACAAGGTTATCGAGGCTTTCAAAAGCCAGATCGCCGCGGCGGGCATCAACATCACCACCGAATTCAAGGCCGAGGAACACCAGCACGATTTGCGGCTCAACAAGAGCGGCTGCCAGGGCTTCTGCCAGATGGGGCCGCTGGTGACGATTCTGCCGGACGGAATTCTTTACAACAAGGTCAGGGTCGAGGACGTCGCCGAAATCGTCAGCCAGACGCTCGTCGGCGGCAAGGTTTTGGACCGGCTGCTCTACGTTGATCCGGCGACAAAGAAGCATTGCAACGGCATCAACGACATTCCGTTTTACCAGCGCCAGCAACGGTTCGTGCTGAAGGAATGCGGCACGATTGATCCGGAGGATGTTCATGAATACATCCACCACGGCGGTTACATGGCGGCAAAAAAAGCGTTCCTGAAAATGTCACCGGAGCAGATCGTGCAGGAAATCCTGAAATCCGGCCTGCGCGGCCGCGGCGGCGGCGGCTTCCCGACCGGCCGCAAATGGGAGGCGGCGCGCATCCAGAAAAACGCCAAGAAGTATGTGATTTGCAACGCCGACGAGGGCGATCCCGGCGCGTTCATGAACCGCAGCGTGATGGAAGGCAATCCGCACAGCGTGCTCGAAGGACTGATGATCGCCGCACGCGCCATCGGCGCCGATGAAACGCTGATTTACGTCCGCACGGAATATCCGTTCGCCGTCGCGCGGATGAAACGAGCCGTCGAGGACGCGCAGAAAATGGGTTTTCTCGGTGACAATGTTTTCGGCTCCGGCCAGAAATTGAACTGCGAGGTGATGGAAGGCGCGGGCGCGTTTGTCTGCGGCGAGGAAACCGCGATGATCGCCTCGATTGAAGGCCAGCGCGGAATGCCGCGGCCCAAGCCGCCGTTTCCGGCGCAAAGCGGCTTGTGGGGCAAGCCAACCATCATCAACAATGTCGAAACGCTGGCGCACGTCGTCCGCATCATCAACCAGGGCGCGGACACGTTCCGCAAACTGGGTTCGACCGCTTCGCCCGGCACGAAAACCTTCGCGCTGACCGGCCACGTTGCCAACACCGGCCTGATTGAAGTTCCGTTCGGCACCACGCTGCGCGAGGTCGTTTTGAACATCGGCGGCGGCATCACCGACCGCCACGGCAAGGTGAAAGCCGACGGTTTCAAGGCCGTGCAAATCGGCGGCCCCTCCGGCGGCTGCCTGACGAAGGACCATCTCGATTTGCCGCTCGACTACGATTCGCTCCGCAGCGTCGGCGCAATGGTCGGTTCCGGCGGCCTAGTCGCCATGAACCAGAAAACCTGCATGGTCAACATCGCGCGGTTTTTCATGGATTTCACCCAGCGCGAGAGCTGCGGCAAATGCGTGCTCTGCCGCGAAGGCACGCGCCAGATGCTCTCGATGCTGGACGACATCATCGAAGGCCGCGCCACCGGCGAGACGCTGGTGCTGCTGGAAAAACTGGCCATCGCCGTTCAGAAAGGCTCGCTCTGCGGCCTCGGCAAGACCGCGCCGAACCCGGTGCTTTCGACGCTGCGTTATTTCCGTCACGAATACGACGCGCACGTTTTCCATAAATACTGCCCGACCGGCCAGTGCAAGGCGCTGGCCAAGCCGAGCATTGACGCGACCAAGTGCAAGGGCTGCACCGCCTGCGCGAAAAAATGTCCCGTCGGCGCGATCAGCGGCGAAAGGAAAAAACCGCACGTCATTGACCAGGCCAAGTGCATCAAGTGCGGCGCCTGCGCCGACACCTGCAAGTTTGAGGCCGTCGTCGGCGTGTAACCGTTCAACCGAAAATTTTTAATTGAAAAAATCATGAGTGCCACAGCAGCCACAGCAGCAGTAAAAACATTGACCATTGACGGCCGGGAAGTGCCGATCAACGGCGAGCGCAACCTGCTCGAATTGATCCGCAAGGCCGGCATTGACCTGCCGACGTTTTGTTATCACTCCGACCTGAGCGTTTATGGCGCATGCCGGTTGTGCCTGGTGGACATCGCCGGGCGCGGCGTCCAGGGCGCGTGCTCCACGCCGCCGGAACCGGGACTGAAAATCCGCACGCAGACCGAGGAGATCCGCGAGATCCGTAAAATCACCATCGAGCTGCTGCTCGCCAACCACGAACGCGAATGCACCACCTGCGCGAAGAGTTCCGCGTGCCAGTTGCAGGACGTCGCGCGCAAGCTCGGCATCCGCGATGTCCGTTTCAAGCCGGTGCATGAACGGGAGCCGGTGGACCGCTCGTCACTCTCGCTGGTGCGCGACCCGAACAAGTGCGTGCTGTGCGGCGACTGCGTCCGGTTCTGCTCGGAAATCCAGGGCATCGGCGCGATTGATTTCGCGTATCGCGGCCACGACGCGGCCGTGCTGCCGGCGTTCGGCAAACATCTCGGCGACGGCGAGTGCATCAATTGCGGCCAGTGCGCCGCCGTGTGCCCGACCGGTGCGCTCACGCCGCGTTCTGAAACCGAAGAGGTTTGGAAGGCCTTGAACGACCCGACAAAAACCGTCGTGGCGCAAATCGCGCCGGCGGTGCGCGTCGCCATCGGCGAATTGTTCGGAATGCCGACGGGCGAATCCACGCGCGGCCAGATGGTCGCGGCGTTGAAGCGGCTCGGCTTCGACCGCGTTTACGACACCTCGTTCAGCGCCGACTTGACGGTGATCGAGGAGGCAAACGAATTTTTGGGCCGCAAGACCAAAGGTGGAAAATTGCCTTTGTTCACAAGCTGCTGCCCGGGCTGGGTGAAATTCGCGGAGCAGTATTTCCCGGAGCTGCTGCCGAATTTGTCCACTTGCAAATCGCCGCAGCAGATGCTCGGCGCATTGTGCAAAGAATTGCTCCCGGCGGAGCTGAACGTGAAAAAGGAAAACCTCGTCGTGGTTTCCATCATGCCCTGCACGGCCAAGAAATTCGAGGCCAAGCGGCCGGAGTTTGCGAAGGACGGCATCGCGGAGGTGGACCACGTCCTCACCACGCAGGAACTGGCGCGGATGATCGAGGAGGCCGGACTGCGGTTCACGAAACTGGAGCCGGAATCGTTCGACATGCCGATGGGTTTCAAGACCGGCGCAGGCGTGATTTTCGGCAACTCCGGCGGCGTGAGCGAGGCAGTGCTGCGCTACGCCTCCGAAAAAGTCACCGGCAAAAAACTGGAGAACCCGGATTTCCACGCCGTTCGCGGCGAGAACGGTTTGCGCATCGTCGAAATTCCGGTGGACGGCATCGTTTTGAAACTCGGCATCGTCCACGGCTTGAAAAATGCCCGGACACTTGCGGAAAAGGTGCGGCGCGGCAAATGCGATCTGGATTTGATCGAGGTGATGGCCTGTCCCGGCGGCTGCATTGGCGGCGCGGGCCAGCCGGTGTCGCACGACACGGACACCCGCAAGCTGCGCACCAAGGGGCTTTACGACGTGGACAAAAACATGGAGCTGCACAAGTCGCAGGAAAACCATTTTGTCACGGAATGCTACCAGAAGCATCTCGGCGAAATCGGCGGCAGGAATGCGCATCGCCTGCTGCACACGCACTATCAGAACCGCCGCCGCATCGTCGGCGAGAGCATCCAGCTGGGCGACGGCCCGGTTGCGGACAAAATCAAGGTGAGCGTCTGCACCGGCACGAATTGTTTTGTGAAAGGCTCACAGGCCATTTTGCAGGAGCTGCTGCACCAGGTGGAGACGGAAAATCTTCAGGACAAGGTGTCCATCAACGCCTCGTTTTGTTTCGAGAAATGCGACCAGGGCCCGACGGTGAGCGTGGACGGCCACAAAATCCAGCACTGCACACCGCAGACCGCCAAAACGGAGCTGCTCAAAAAACTGAAAGAAAAACAGGAAAAACAGTTATGACCGACACACTTCGCAAACAAAAGGCCACGTTCATCAACGAGGCGAAAATCGCCGAGACGCTCGCCGCCGCCGCGCAGCGGTCCGACGCCGGCCGGGTTCGCGAAGTGCTGTCCAAGGCGCGGCGGATGGGGGGTCTGGATGCAAGCGAAGCCGCCGTGCTGATGGGAATTCAGGACGCGGCGCTGCTGGAAGAAGTGTTTGCCGCCGCCCGGTTCGTGAAGAATGAGATTTACGGCAACCGGCTGGTGCTGTTCGCGCCGCTTTACATTTCCAACCTGTGCAGCAACGAGTGTGTTTATTGCGCCTACCGCGCCAAAAACAAGGAGCTGGTGCGACGCGCGCTGACCCAGGACGAAATTGCCACCGAAACGCGCCTTCTCATCGAGCAGGGCCACAAGCGCATCCTGCTTCTGGCCGGCGAATCCTACCCCAAGGAAGACGGATTCGGCTACGTCCTCAAGGCCATCGAGACCGTTTATAACACGAAGAGCGGTCGCGGCGAAATCCGGCGCGTGAACGTGAACGTCGCGCCGCTGACGGTGGAACAATTCAAGGATCTCAAGGCCGCGAAGATCGGCACCTTCCAGCTTTTTCAGGAAACCTACCACCGCCAGACTTACGCGGCCGTCCACCTGGGCGGCCCCAAGCGCGATTACGACTGGCGTGTCACTGCCTTCGACCGCGCGATGGAGGCGGGCATTGACGACGTCGGCATCGGTGTGCTGTTCGGGCTTTACGACTGGAAGTTTGAAGTGCTCGCCATGCTCCAGGAAATCCGGCATCTGGAGGAGAAATTCGGCGTCGGCCCGCACACCATCAGCGTGCCGCGCATCGAGCCGGCCGTCGGCTCCGCCATGGCGGCCAATCCGCCGCACCGGGTTTCGGACGACGACTTCAAAAAAATCGTCGCCATCCTGCGCCTGACCGTGCCCTACACCGGCATCATCATGTCCACGCGCGAAAGCGCCGAAATGCGCCGGGCCACGTTTGAACTGGGCGTCTCGCAGATTTCGGGCGGCAGCCGCACCAATCCGGGCGGCTACGCCCACCTGGGCAACCAGAAAAAAGAGGAGCAGTTCCAGTCCGGCGACCATCGCCCGCTCGACGAGGTCGTGCAGGACGTGGCCGCGCTGGGCTACACCCCGTCGTTTTGCACCGCCTGTTACCGGATGGGCCGCACCGGCGCCGATTTCATGGACCTGGCCAAGCCCGGCCTGATCAAGGAGCACTGCTGCCCCAACGCGCTTTCCACTTTTGAGGAATACCTGCTGGACTACGCCTCGCCGGAAACCCACCGCGTCGGCGACCAGCTGGTGGAAAACGAACTGGCCCGGCTGCCGGACGACATCGGCAAAACCGCGCGCGAGATGGTCAACCGCGTGCGCCACAACGAGCGCGACGTTTTTGTCTGATTCAATTTATGGACGACGCCTTTCGCATCGAACGGGATTTTCTTGGCGAGCTTCCGGTTCCGGCGGAGGCGTTGCATGGTGTTCACACGGCACGGGCGCTGGAAAATTTTCCGCTCGCCCGACGCCCGGTTCATCCCGAACTCGCCCGCGCCCATGGCACGGTGAAGCTGGCCTGCGCGCTGACCAACCGCGCGCTCGGCGCGTGGTCGGATGACACGGCGAAGGCCGACGCCATCGAGCGCGCCTGCCGCGAATTGAGCGAGGGAAAACTGGTGGAGCACATCGTCGTGGACGCGTTGCAGGGCGGCGCCGGCACCAGCACGAACATGAACGTGAACGAAGTGCTGGCCAATCGCGCGCTGGAACTGCTCGGCCGGATGCACGCCGATTACGAAGACGTTTCGCCGCTGGACGATCTGAATCTCCACCAGTCCACCAACGACACCTACCCGACGGCGCTGCGGCTGGCGGCGATCCGCCTGCTCCACGCGCTGGAGAAAAATGTTCTCGCGCTCCAGGAATCATTTCAGGCGGCGGAGCAAAAATTCGCCGGCGTCGTCAAGGTGGGCCGCACGCAGCTTCAGGACGCCGTGCTCACGACGCTCGGCCGCGAAATGAGCGCCTATGCCGAGGCCATCAACCGCGACCGCTGGCGCATTTACAAATGCGAGGAGCGGCTGCGCGTCGTCAATCTCGGCGGCACCGCCATCGGCACCGGCCTGGCCGCGCCGCGCAAATACATTTTCCAGGTCGTGGACCAGTTGCGCGAGCTGACCGGCATCGGTTTCGCCCGCGCTGAAAATCTGGTGGACGCCACGCAAAACGCCGACGTGTTCGTCGAAGTTTCCGGCATTCTCAAAGCGCACGCGGTTTCGCTGCTGAAAATTTCCGGCGATTTGCGCCTGCTTTCGTCCGGGCCGGAAGCCGGCTTCGGAGAAATCCATCTGCCGGCGCGGCAGGCCGGTTCCTCGATCATGCCCGGCAAGGTGAACCCGGTGATTCCCGAGGCCGTCAGCCAGGCGGCGATGCTGGTGATGGGCCACGACGCGACCATTGCGATGGCCTGTGCGGCGGGCAGTCTGGAGCTGAACCCGTTCCTGCCGCTCGTCGCCAACTGCTTGCTGGAAAGCATGGATTTGCTGGCGCGGGCGGATGAAATCCTGCGCCGCCATTGCATTGAGAATCTGGAGGCGGACGAAGCGCGCTGCGGGGAGCACGTTGAAAATTCAACGGCGTCGGCGACGGCCCTGCTGCCGGCGCTCGGTTACGAACGCGCCGGCGAGGCGGCAAAACTGGTGCGCGAAAACGGCCGGAGCATCCGCGAAACGGTGATTTCCAAAGGCTGGCTCACCGGCGCGGAATTCGACATTTTGATCAGCCCGGAAGCGGTTTGCCGGCTCGGCACGCCGGAAAGGAAAAGCCATGACCACCGCGCCTAAAAGCCTCCGGCTGCACATCGCCTTTTTCGGGCGGCGCAACGTCGGCAAATCGTCGCTGCTCAACGCGCTGACGCGCCAGCAGGTTTCCATCGTCTCGCCGGTCGCCGGCACGACGACCGATCCGGTGGAGAAGCCGATGGAGCTGCTGCCGCTCGGCCCGGTGCTGTTCATTGACACCGCCGGCATTGACGACACCGGCGAGCTGGGCGCGCTGCGCGTCCAGAAAACCCGGCAGGTTTTGGAACGCGCGGATTTGGCCGTGCTCGTTGCCGAAGCCGGTGCGTGGGGAAATTTTGAGGAGGAAATTCTGCGCGAGCTGGCCGGCCGCAAAACGCCGACGGTCGTGGTGTTCAACAAAATGGATTGTGGAACAGGCTTCCAGCCTGTCTCCGGGTCTTTGGCGGGCAAAGAGAAACCGGCGGACAGGCTGGAAGCCTGTTCCACTACGCTGGCCGCAAAATTGACGGAACAAAAAATCCGCGTCGTGAAAACCTCGGCGGCGCGCGGCACGGGCATTTTGGAACTGCGCCAGGCGCTGCTCGATTCCGCGCCGGCGGACTTCATTGACAGCCCGGCCATTGTCGGCGATCTGGTCGGACCGGGCGAAATGGCGGTGCTCGTGGTGCCAATTGACAAGGAGGCGCCGAAGGGCCGGCTCATCCAGCCGCAGGTGCTGGCCATCCGCGATTTGCTGGACAGCGACGCCTATTGCCTCGTCGTCAAGGAACGCGAACTGCGCAGCGCGCTGGACCGGCTCAAATCGCCGCCGAAACTCGTCGTCACCGATTCGCAGGCGTTCCTGAAAGTCGCCGCCGACACGCCGCGCAACGTGCCGCTGACCAGCTTCTCGATCCTCATGTCGCGGTTCAAAGGCGATTTGCTCGCGCAGGTGCGGGGCACGCTCGCCATCGAAAATTTGCGGCGCGACGACCGGGTGCTGATTGCCGAGGCGTGTTCGCATCATCCGATCGGCGAGGACATCGGCCGGGTGAAAATTCCCCGCTGGCTGGCGCAATACACCGGCGAGAAACTGCGGATTGAGCACATGCAGGGCCATGATTTTCCGGCCGACCTGGCGGATTACAAACTGGTGATCCACTGCGGCGCGTGCATGTGGAACCGGCGCGAAATGCTGGGCCGCATCCTGAAATGCCAGCAGGCCGGCGTGCCGATCACGAATTACGGCCTGACCATCGCCTACAGCCTGGGCATTTTCGAGCGCGCGCTGCAACCGTTCCCGGCCGCGCTGGAATTTTTCCGGAACGCGGAAAGGAAGGCGGCATGAACATGACGCCCGACAAAACTGAAATTCTCGCCTGGCTGCGCGAGACGAACCCGGCGCGGCTGGAGGAATTGTGGCGGCGAGCCGATGAAACGCGCCGGAACTGTGTCGGCGACGCGGTGCATTTGCGCGGGCTGGTGGAAATTTCAAATCATTGCTCGCGGCAATGCGGCTACTGCGGCCTGCGCGCTGGAAACCGGTCGCTCGGCCGTTACCGGATGGATGCCAATGAAATTTTTGTGTCCGCGTTGCAGGCGGTGAAATTCGGCTACGGAACCGTCGTGCTACAGGCCGGCGAGGATTATGGCATCACGGCGGCATGGATGGCGAAAGTCGTCCGGCGGATCAAAAGTGAAACGCCGCTGGCCGTGACGTTGAGCCTCGGCGAGCGGACCGACGCGGAGCTGGCCGCGTGGCGCGAAGCCGGCGCGAACCGCTATCTGCTGCGGTTTGAAACCTCGGACCGCGCGCTGTTCGACGCCATTCATCCGCCGCTGGGCAACCGGCCGTGCGACCGCATCAAGATTTTGCGGCGGCTGAAGGCGCTGGGCTACGAGGCCGGCAGCGGCATCATGGTCGGGATTCCCGGCCAGACTTACGCCAGCGTGGCGGACGACATCGCGCTGTTCCGCGAGCTGGACCTGGACATGATTGGCATCGGGCCGTTCATCCCGCATCCGGCGACGCCGCTGGGAAATGTAAGCAAGATTTCTCCATCAGCAAACGGCGAACAGGTTCCAAACACCGAGCTGATGGTCTATAAAGCCGTCGCCCTGACGCGGCTGGTGCGGCCCGATGCGAACATTCCGGCGACGACGGCGCTGGCGACGATCAACAAAACGAACGGCCGCGAGCTGGGCTTGCAGCGCGGCGCAAATGTCTTCATGCCGAACCTGACGCCGGTGAAATATCGCAAGCTCTACGAAATTTACCCGGACAAGGCGTGCATCGCCGAGACGGGCGACGCCTGCAACGATTGTCTGGATCTCCGCATCAAAAAAATCGGCCGCCGCGTCGGCTCCGGCGCGGGCGGAAGGCGGAGGCAAAAAATCATGGTGGAGCCGCCCGCCGGAAAGGAGTTGCGCCATGCCTGAAATTCCCGCCGCCAACATCACGATTTGCATGGGCAGCTCCTGCTTCTCGCGCGGCAACAGCCGCAACATCGAGGTCGTCCAGGATTTTCTGAAGACGCAAAACCTGCCGCCGACGGTTGAGCTGCGCGGGCATTTGTGCGAGGGTCATTGCAAGTCCGGGCCGAACGTTACGATCAACGGCAAGATGTATCACGAAGTGGATCCCATCGTCATCGTCGGCCTGCTCAACCATTTTGTGCCAAAGGCCAGAGCATGAACTACCTGAATCCCATTTTCACGGAGAAGCGCGAATGCCAGGACTGCTACAAATGCGTCCGGAACTGCCCGGTGAAGGCGATCAAGGTCGAGGGCGGCTACGCGTCGGTCGTGTCGGAACTGTGCATCGTCTGCGGCTATTGCGTCGAGGTCTGCCCGAACGGCGCGAAAAAAGTGCGCGACGACCTGGCCAAAACCCGTCAGTTGCTCGCGGAAAAAAAACAGGTGTTCGTTTCGCTGGCGCCGTCGTTCGTCACGGAATTTCCCGACGTGAAACCGGCGCGGCTGATTCGCGCACTGAAAAAACTCGGCTTCGCCGGCGTGTCGGAAACGGCGCTGGGCGCGCAGCAGGTTTCGGCGCAGGCGGCCGCGCTGCTGAAAAAAAATCCGCAGCGCGTGCTGGTTTCCTCGGCCTGCCCGACGGTGGTTTGCTACCTGCAAAAGCACCGGCCCGGCGGCGCGGAGCTGCTCACCGGGCTGCTGTCGCCGCTGCTGACGCACTGCAAAATGCTGCGGCAGGAATTTGGCGCGGGCATCGGCGTCGTGTTCATCGGCCCGTGCATCGCCAAGAAAATCGAGGCCAGCCAGCACCCGGAACTGCTGGACGTGGTGCTGACTTTCGAGGATTTGCGGCGCTGGCTGGAACAGGAGAAAATCGCGCTGGATGAAATCACCGAAACGCCGAAGGACCGTTTTGTCCCGGAAAATTCCGCGGAAGGCGCGTGGTTCCCGGTGGACGGCGGCATGATCGCCGGCATGAAGTCCACCTGCGCGGTGAACGACTGCTCGCTGATGTCCTTTTCCGGCCTCAGCGCGATCAAGCGGGCGCTGGACGGCCTTGAGGAAATGAAGCCGGAGTCGGGCCTGTTTCTGGAATTGCTCGCGTGCGAGGGCGGCTGCGTGAACGGCCCCAAGGTGGGGCGACGCGACGCGACGGTGGTGAAACGCCGGCGCGTGCTGCGGGCCGTGCGCTCGCCGGACATCGCGCTGCCGCGCCGGCCGGTGATGGAAATCAATTCCAATTTCGCCTCCGACGCGCCGGCGACGGTGCATTATCCTGATTCGCAAATCCGCGAGGCGCTGCGCAACGTCGGCAAGTTTTCCTCGGACGATGAATTGAACTGCGGCGGCTGCGGCTATGACACCTGCCGCGAGTTCGCGATCGCGTTGATCAACCAGAAGGCCGAGCGCGCCATGTGCGTGACCTACATGCGCAAGCTGGCGCACAAAAAGGCCAACGCGCTGATCCAGAAAATGCCGTCGGCGGTGGTGATCGTGAACGACGCGATGCGCATCATCGAGTTCAATGGCGCGTTTGTCAGCCTGTTCGCCCGGGGCAAAACGACCGCGCCGGGCGATGTCCCCGCCATCGAGGGCGTCGCGCTGGCCGAGGTGATGCCGTTCGCCGCGCTGTTTCACAGCGTGCTGAAAACCGGCGAGGACATCCTGGACCGCGACCTGCGGTTTCAGAACACGATTTTGCACGCGACGATTTTCAACATCGAGAAGCACTGCCTCGTCGGCGGCATCATCCAGGACATCACCAAGCCGGCGGTCCAGAAGGAACAGGTCATCCGCAAGGCGCAGGAGGTGATCCAGAAGCAACTGGCGACGACGCAGCAGATCGCCTACCTGCTGGGCGAGAACGCGGCGGAGGCGGAAATCACGCTCAATTCGATCATTGATTCCTTTTCGCCGCCCAAGCCCGACGAGCCGAAGGACGACCATGAATGGCGAAAGCTTTATAGACGTTGATTTCTGCCAGCAGGCCAAGAGCGGCCAGATGATTTCCGGCGACGTCTTCCTTTCGCGGAAAATCAAGGAGGAGGGCCGGGTCATCTCCGTGCTTTCCGACGGCCTGGGCAGCGGCGTGAAGGCGAGCGTGCTGGCGAATCTCACGGCGACGATGGCGTTGCGCTACACCGCCGCGTTTGTGGACGTGCGGGAAAGCGCCCGGACGATCATGGACACCCTGCCGATTTGCGAGAAGCGCAAGATCAGCTATTCGACGTTCACGATTGTGGACCTCGACGAGGACGGCAAAACCCGCGTGATCGAACACGGCAACCCGCCGCTGGTCCTGCTGCGCGGCAACTGTCCGCTGCCGCTGGAACGGGTGAGCATCACGCTGGAAAAATGGAAGGATCGCGTCATCCGCTACAGCGAATTCGACACGCAGCTCGGCGACCGGATTGTTTATTTTTCCGACGGCGTCAGCCAGTCCGGCCTGGGCCGCGAAGGCCTGCCGCTGGGCTGGGGACAGGAGCGGGCGGTTGAATTTTTGAGCCGCCAGATTTCCGGGGAGAATGAAATTTCCTCGCGGGAGCTGTCCCGCAAGCTGGTGGCGGAAGCCCTCGTCAACGACAACCGGCTGGCGAAGGACGACATCACCTGCGGCGTGGTTTATTACCGTCATCCGCGAAGGCTGCTGGTCATCACCGGCCCGCCGTTTTGCAAGGAACGCGACGGCGAACTGGCGGAGCTGGCGCGGACGTTCCACGGACGCAAGGTCATCTGCGGCGGCACCACGGCCAGCATCGTGTCCCGCCTCCTGCAACGGACCGTCCGGATGTCGCTCGACCGGCTGGACCCGGAAATTCCGCCGGCCTCCGAAATGGACGGCGTTGACCTCGTGACCGAAGGCACGGTGACGCTGGCCAAGGTGGCGGAGATGCTGGAGCACGGTTCCACGGGCGATGGCACGCGCAAAAATCCCGCCCGCGACCTGGTGGCGTTGATGCTGGGAAGCGACATCGTGGAATTCCGGGTGGGCACTCGCATCAACGAGGCGCATCAGGACCCGAACGTCCCGGTGGAACTGGATTTGCGGCGGAACATCGTCCGCAGAATCGCCTCGCTGCTGGAAACGAAATACCTCAAGGAATCCAAGCTGCAATTCATGTAGCCCCTGCCGGCAGGATGACGGCCCGCGCCGGCTCACCGCCGTTCCAGCAGAAAAACCTTGGACGATTTCCGGTCCAGCGCGGATTCCATTTTCAGCATCGCCTGGTAGCCGGCGGGACTGACGATGGCCGGTGCGGTTTCAAATTCGTCGGTGACGACGCATCCGCCGGGCGATTCCTGCGTGGCCAGGCGGGCCGTCCCGGCACCGGCGGCAAATCTTTCATTCTTCGGCTCGATGAGAACCCTGGAAAAATCCGGCGGCAAATCAATCGCGACGCGGACGGTGTCCTTGTCTGCCTGCGAAACGAGCATGGGCAGCGCGCGTTGATCGGCCCCGGCCGCCATCAGCGGCGGTGTGGCCGGCAGATTGAAGTAAAAATAATTTCCGGACGCGATCCCGTAGTTGTCAATGATCACGGAAAATTGTTCCAGCCCCGGATAGCTGTCGAAGGCGGTCGTCAAATCGCCCACCGCCTGCGCGCCCTGAGCGACTGCGGAAACGGCCTCCTGAAAATACCGGTTCCGCTCCTCCGGCGGCAGCTCGGAGAAATACCGGTTCTTCTCATTGAAATTTTCACCGTAATACCGCCGTGAAACTTCCAGCAGCGTCCGGCCGCTGTCATCCAGCATCAGCGTGTAATCCGTCCGCGTCGCGTCCCCGCAATCCTTGGCCGCATGAACAATCTCCCACGCCCCGGTGGAAAGCGCGATGCCCAGCGCGCCGTCGCAGCCGGTGGAACCCAGTTGCGCGTATTGGTCCGTGTCGTTCAGATAATAATTCACGCCGTCGAGCGCGATCCTGACGAGCGGCGTCTGGAAGGATTCGGGCAGCGGAAACGTCATCGCCACGTTCGTGATGCCGGCGATGGCCGGCAGACCCGATGCCAGCACAAATTCCGGCTGGAAACCCGCCGCCTTCAGCATTGCGTGAAGCAAAATGGCACGATCCGCCGCGTGGCCGTAGCCGTCCGCCAGCGTCGTGTCGGCGTCGGAAAGCTCGCTCAACGGCAGTTCGGTGAACGACGGCCCCGCGTCGCGGATGGTCTTGGCGACAAAATCGCGGATGGATTTCACCGATTCGAGTTTGCTCTTTGCATTCGCGGCCAGTTGCCGCGCCAGCTCCGCCGCCTTCGCGGATTTGCCCGACCGGTCCAGCATCGTTTTGTCTAATTCATTGAAGTAATCCGCCGCATCGCCGGCAAAATAGCCCACGCCGGCGGCATAAACCCATTCCGGCGGAAGCTGGGTCTCGGCCGGCAACGCCGCGACTTTTTCCGCCTGCCATTGAAACTCCTGCCGGCCGCCGCTGTTGGTTTGCCGGCTGGCAATCATGCCCGCCGCGCCGCTGACCAGCCGCTGGATTTTCACGCCGGCCGGTGCGGTCAGCACAAACGATTTTTGCTCCAGCCCGTCCGGCAGTTGAAACGACTCGAATCCCGAAATGAACGGCTTGTTGGTGAAGGCGATTTCAAATTCGACCTCGATGGTGGAACCGACATCCACGCCGGGCAGGCTCGCCACCAGAATTTTGCCGCCCGTGTATCGTTTCGCCGACGCGTTCCAGCCGGCGTCCATCACGTTGATTTCGTCCCTGGAAATTTCCTGGCGCGCGCCGGCCGGGGAAGTCACGACGGCGCTGACGAGCCGCGCCTGCTCACAGGCGGGATTGAAGGGAATTTTCACCTCGGATTCCCGGATTTTGCCGCTGTAAGTCAGGATGCGCTTGGAGAATTTCACGCGGTAAATCGCGGTGTGCGGATCGGTCACGTCGAGCGACTTCCGGCTTTCCAGAATCCGCGCGTTGGATTCCACCGGCGGCACGACGGGATTGCCGGACAAGGCCGGGCCGGTGGTCGCGGGATTTTCGTTGAGCGCCAGAATTGGCGATTTCCGCCCGTCATCCGCCAGCAGTTTGAGAGTCTGCTTCAAGTTTTGATACTGCGCCGGCGTGAATTCGACGGTCTTTAATTTCAACGTCCGCGAACCTTCGAGCGAATCCGCCGGCGCCGCGAACTGCTGCCGGTAGCTCACGCCATCGTTCTCCACCGACGAAACCGCCGGCAGCGAGACCGCGCCGCCGAATCCGTCCGCGAGCTTGAGCGAAATGTCCTCCTGCACGCCGCAGGCCACCTCGGTCATCAGCGGATATTTCCGTTTGTCCAAGCCGGTGCCGTCGAGGATGAAATTCAACACGCCGAGCCGCTTGCCGATCCACGGCATGCTCGCCACCGATTTGCCACCGCCGTTGGCCGTCATGCCGTCCACGGAAAATTCCAGTTCGGCCCGCAGGCTCGTGGACACGTCGCGCATGTCCGACGGAACGAGCTTCAGCGATTTGAGCCGCAGGCCCGGCACGGCCTGTTTCAGGCGCTGCTCGAAAAACCGGCGCTCGTCGTCGGGCTTCATGTGCGAAAAGGCGTTCCGATACGCGTCGTCATTGACGCCCTCAAACGACAATTCCGATTTCGCCTCGATGCCGCCGTCCGGATTCAAAGTCCCGGTGGTTTTGATCCGCATCATGTTTTTTTCCGGCGGCTCGATCGGGCTTAAACGGATGTTGTCGCCTTCGGGCCGGCACACGAGGTAGCTCTGGTTCCGGTCGGATGCCGGCAGCAGCTCGCGCGTGTTTTCGTCGGTCGGGTCCATCAGCGTGATCTGGCCTTTCTCCAGTTCGACGCCGGCGATGGCGTGGTTGAAAAACGGGTCGGGCACTTGCGCGTCCTTTCGGGAGCCGACGCTGATGATGACCGGATAGGCGTCAAAGCCGGCGGTTCGCAGCAGCGCGACCAGCAAGGCGGCCTTGTCGCGGCAGACGCCGTATTTTTTGTCAAACGTGAGACTCACGTCGTGCGGCTCGAAGCCGGGCCGGTCTTTTTCCGGCGTGATGCCCATGTAACGGATTTTGTTGGAGACGAAATAAAAAATTGCCTTCACCTTGTCCAGGTCCGTCGGCTGGTTCGCAATTAAAATCGCGTTGGTCTGCTGCATTTCCGGCGTGACCGCTTCGAGGTGCGGCCGGCTCAAATTCCAATACCATTTTGAGACAGCGGCCCAATCCGGCAGGGTGCTGACAAACAGCCGCTGCAAGACCATTTCGTAGGGCGGCATGGACGGTTCGTCATACATGCGCGGCACATTGTTCACCTCCCAGCGATAAACAACGGTGTTGTTGGCCTCCGGTTTTACCGAAGAGGTGACCGTTCCGGGAATTTCGTCCCGCAGCGCGACGCTCTTCAGCGGCCGGTCTTCCGGCGCATAAACCTCGTAGGTGATGTGCCGGATGAAACCCGTGCCTTCAAAAACATTTTCCTCGGCGTATTGGCCGGGGATGATCGAACGTTCAATGTTCTCGCGCTCGACCGAATGGATGACGTCGCCGATGTCCAGGCTCGGGATGTTGACCTGCAAAACCCGCATGTTCGGGTCGTAGATGTTTTCCGCCATCTGGCTGTCGTCAATGGACTCCTTGGAATTGGCCGCCACGTCCACCGGCACGACCGTGCCGTCGGGCTTGATGACCTCCAGCATGGGAACCGAGACTGTCGTGTAAGGCAGCATGAAACTCATCGCCAGCGTCCGGTTGTCGCGCCTGCCTTTTTCCGTGAGCACCTTCGTGAAGGTTTCATCCTGGCACTCGCCGGTGCCGTCCGCGCGATAGACCCGGACCGACTTTTGGTCCACCGTCGCGGAATCGCTGTCGGGGTATGTCGTCGGCGTGATTTCCGCCGCCGCCGCCATCACCGGTTTCGCGTCCACCAGCGACCACTCGGCGCCGGAATAACGGTTCGTGTCGCCGCGCGCGGAGCACACCGCCAGCGCGACGGCGGCCAGGACAAATCCACGGACCGCAAAGCAAAATCCTTTTTTCATAAATTTAAGCAGCAGCGACAATGATGCTGGATTCCGGTCAATCCGCCAGACGTGTTTCGAACAAATCATCCTGCGGGCTCCACCGGTTTCCGGCGGCAGTTTAGACCGCAACCCACCCCATTTGCTCATCTTTTTTCAAAGGGCAATTCAACCATGCGCCCGACCGGAGCCGCGCGCCCGCCGTTGCGCCGAGGAGGACAGGATGAAGCTGTTCAATGATACCGATACAATTTCACCCGCTGAACGGCGGGGCCGTCGGCCCGGAACATCAGCCCGCTGCCGGACTGGTTGTTTGCGGCGGCAGCGGCTTGATTGTAATCCAGCAGAACATCATCTCCGTTCATCTTGCGCCCGGAAATCCACAGGCCGTTTGCAAACCGGCCCGTTTCCGCGTCGGCGAGACCGGCAATCTCCGGTCCCGGCGTGTTCGGCGAGAAGGTGACCTGGACATCGAGGCCGGCGACAAAATATTCGTCCGGGCCGGATGAAATGACGATGGCGTAACCCAGCGGCGGGACATCCGCGGGATTCCTCCGGTTCTGCCGGAGCTCGACATGGACGACATAATTTCCAACCTGAATGTCCTGCCTGGGTTGCCGGGCATTGAGCCAGGCGGCGCCGATGGCGCCTTTGGCCTGCGCATCCAAAATCAGCGGCGACATTTGCGCGAGTGTCGCGTAAGCCCTGGCAAGCGGCAGATTTTCGAGCGCCACCGGCTCCGGCGCATTGCCTTCGGGACGGCCCTCGCTGAAACGCGACAGGTTGTTGACGCCGAAAGGCGAGTAACCGAGGGCGGAGTGCTGTCCGACGGCATAAAAGGCGTTGGCCGCGCCGAGGGCGTTGCCGAACGACTCCGGCACGAACAGCGGATTGTTTGGACGGTGGAACTGCGCGGCCCAATAGCTGAAATTCGGCAGATGGACATCCGGCGCGTTGATGTCAATCGCGGGCGCACCGGCTTTCCAGATGTCAATCACCAGCGGCTCCGGGCAGCCGGACGGAAAATCGCCCGGCTCCCGGTCTTCGGGCTGGACGAGCCAGGTGTTCGAGAACACCGGCACGGCGTATTCGCGTTTGCCGGCCTTGGCCAGATGGTTCATGTAGCGCGCGTAACCCCACGCCTGAAAAATTTCGTCGGCCGCCGTGGAGCCGCCGAAAACTTCCGTCCACGTTCCGGCGGTTTTCGCGCCGGCGCCCACCCACAATTGGCGCAGCTCCGGCCACAACGTCTCCCGGTTTTTTTGCAGATCATCCATCAGCTCCGGCGGCACGGGCCGGGCGAACGCGGCCTCGGCGTCGGCGGACCGGTCGCGCGAATCGCCGAGCAGCCCGACCTCGTTCTCCAGTTGAATCATGATGACGGTGTGCCTTTTGGAATCCACTTCGCGGAGGTGGTGCATGAAGGCAGTGTAGGCGCGGGCATCGGCCTGCAGGTTGGCGTCGCTGAACGGCGAGAGCACTTCCACCGCCCTGCCGCTTTTGAGCCGGGAGCGCGGGAACCGCTGCTGGTCGGCCTTCACCCAGGCGGGCGCGAAGCTGGAGAGGCCGTTCTTCCAACTGCCGAACCAGAGGAAGACGACGTGCAAATCGTTTTTCCGTGCGCCGGCGAGCAGTCCGTCCACAAGGTGGAAATCATATTTGCCCTCGACCGGCTCAATCCAGTCCCAGCCGATGCCGACGAGGACGGTGTTGAAATTCATTTTGGCAAGCTTCGGCCAGACCGTATCCATGTAAGCGAGGTCGGAAGAGGCGGTGTTGTCCGTTTCACCGCCCAAAACCAGATACGGCTTGCCGTCCACAATCAATTGCGTGGCGGCACCGCGCTTTTCCAGATGCGCCAGGGACGGATCGGATGCGGTTGGCGTGGTTTGGGTTTGTGCGGTCGTCAGTGTCAGCGCAAAAATCGCTGCCAGAATACAATATGTTTTCAGTTTCATGGTTTTCATGTTTTCAGGCAATGAATCGGGCATCAGCGGCGGAATGACGCTTATCTTTTCAAAACGATGAAGCGCGCTTCGTAATTTGTCAATGTCAGCGGCACGGTCACGCTTCCCGCCGACGTCGTGACCCCGTCCAGCGGACTCATCGCCCCGCTGGTCGCGTCCCAAATTTGCGCCCGGCCGGTGCCGGCAAGCATTGCGGCGCGCGATTGGGTCTCGCCGGATTCGTTGAAGAAGAAATACACATCGCCATCCCTGAGCGCGCGGTGGATGTATTTGATGGACGGACAGGGCGTGTCGAGTTTCACGTCCGGCGGGGGCAGCGCCGCGATGACGCGGTCGGTGATGTCCGGCGTCGGCTCAATCGTGGCGAAGCTCAAATCCGGCGCGCCGGCTTCAGGATGCAGGAAAGTCCGATCCGCCACCATCGTCGGCGTGCGACCGATGAAAATGACCTTGCCACCGGCGGCGGCGAACGCCCGCAGCCGCTCCAGCACGTCCTTTCGAATCACGGTGGAAGTCGGAACAATGACGGCGCGATAGGTTTGCCCGCTCACATTTTTCAACCCGCCCTTTTTGAGCGTGACGACGGAGGCCAGCTCGTCCGCGTCAATGTGGTCGAAATCAATCTGGTGCTCCAGCAATCCGGTCACGAGCCTGAGCGTGTCGTCGTCGGCTTCCTTGTCACCCAGCCACATGCTGTCCGTCGGGTGCAGCAGCGCGATTTGCGCCGCCGGCCGGCCGATCGCCAGCAGGTGCTGCGCCCGGCTGACATACCAGCCGATCGCCGCGCCGTTGCTGCTGTTGATGCCGCGGATGTTCATGTAATTGATGCCGCGCACAAGCTGGTAATCCACGATGAACTTTCCGTTGGGTCCGGTGCCGCCGCCTTCTTCATCCCACACCAGCGGACGCCCGGTCACATGGGCCGCCGACGCCGCCAGCTTGGGAAAATCCGCCACGATGCCCGGCCCGATCTGGTTGAGATTGTCCACGCCCGTCACGCCGACGTAGCGCATGTCGCGCCAGAACGAGCCTTCGTTTTTGATCAGGTCCCCGCCGCGTGCCATCATCAACTCCTCGTGATTCAGATGAACCATGAATTCCATGTGGCGCGCCGTGCACCAGTTTTCCATGCGCTTGTAAAAATTGTCGCGAAACATGCCGCTCCAGACGTCGAAGTAGTCCGCCTTGGCGCGCTGCGCCTCAGACGTCAGGCTGCCGCCACCGAAAATCAGCGGAATGAACGGTTTGAAGTCGTAGCCTTTTTCCCTCTGAAAAGTTTCGAGCAATTTCGGCGTCCACGGATTGACGCCTGTGAAGTCGGTCTCGTCGCCGCGAAAGCCGAGGACGGTCTTGCCGAATTCGTCGCCGACCGCTTTCGCGTAGGTTTCGTAAATGACTTTTAGGTAAGCGTCCGTCGCCTTCGGGTCCAGATAATCAATCAGCGTGTAAAGCGTGTCCTTGGTAACGCCGCCGTCCGCGCCGTTGTCGTTGCGCGTGGGCGACGTCCGGTAAGCGTGCCGGATGAATGCAATCTCCCAAGACCCTGATCCGGCGGGTGCCGTCCATTTGAGATGTCCGTCAGCAGGCAACGGCAGCACCGTGCCGGCCGGCGCATCTTCCCCCGCGCCTCCGCCGCTGCGGCCGCCAAATCCCCGTTCGCCTCCTGCGACAAGCACGATGCTTTTCACATCCGGGGATAATTGGATGCTGAACGGCTCGCCAACCTCAAGGTTGTAACGCACGTCGGCGTTGGGCAATTGGACAATCAATTCTCCCGCCCCGCCGCGCGGCACCGCGTATTTGAAGATGCCGTCAGCGGGCAGCGGAAATGGTTTGCCCGCCGGCGCGTCCGCCACGGACTCCGCATTGGAACGCGGATGGGCCACGATGCCCAGAGTGTCCGGCGGCAGCGGAATATCGAGCGTCTGCCCGGCAGCGACGGTGCAATGCGCGTCGGCGACGATTCCCTGCATGCCCAACTGCGGGTAGTCTTTGCTGATCAGGCCGCCGGCGAATCCGTCGGGATAACCGCAGTCGCCCTCGATCCAGACTTTCATGCCGCGCTTCTTGCATTCCGTGACGACGAACTTCACCAGGTCCATATATTCGGGCGAAAGATATCTGGGCTGCACGTTGCGCGAATTGTTGATCATGAAGACGCCGCCGCCGTTGGCATAAACCTGCTCAATGTTCGCCAGGATGCGCTCCTTGGTTTGCGGCCCGCCCCAGATGGCCCAGTAAATGGCGCTGTATTCCATCGGCGGCCGGGCGAACGACGCGGCGGCATCGGCGACCGACGGCACGGTGACCGTGCGCCACGGCTGCGCGGCGTGGAGCGGCAGTGACAAACAAGCCAGCAGGACAAGCCGGGACAAATTTTTCAGCGGTTGACGCGGAGACGCCAAGACGGCGCGCATTTCGGAATTCATGCCGGAACTTTGGATGTAACCATTTCCGGTGTCAATCTGAACCGGCAAAACGAAGAACAAATTGCGAATGCTGAAACCCCGAACGCGTCCGCCGCGTCTGATCCGGTGAATTGTGAACCCCAAAAACACCAAAACCATCTGGATTGCCCGGCTCATGCCGGCCCTTGCCTTGATCGGACTGTTTCTGAGCTTCCCGCCTGTGTTCGCCGCGGATGCGCCAGACACCAACGCCCCGGCCCCCGCCGAACCGCCCGCCAGCTGGATTGACCCCGACACCGGTCACCGCGTGATCCGGCTCACGCGCGAGCCCGGCTCCGACAGCTTTTATTTCAACGTCAACGGCTACACGCCCGACGGCAAAGGGATGGCCTATTTCACGCCCAACGGCATCTCGGTGTTGAACCTCGAAACCCTGGAGGCGAAACGGCTTGTCGCCGGCCCGGCCCGGGCGATTGTCGTGGCTCACAAAACGCCCAACCTCTACTACACCCGGGAGACCACCAACCGGTTCTTCTCCCAGCTTTGGTGCGTCAACATTGACACCGGGGAGAACCGCAAGATTGCCGACCTCCCGCGCCGCGCAAGCGTGAGCACCATCAACGCCGATGAAACCCTCGGGGCCGGAACGTTCATCGAGGGCGACGCCAACGCGGGCGGCGCGTATGACGGCACCGCGTCCCTCGGAAAGATGTCCGACGTCAACCTTGGCGAGCCGGAGAACAAGGGCGAGATGATGGCCAAACGCCTTGCCGCGAAACTGCCGATGACGATGTTCACCATCAACCTGCAGACAGGAAAAATAAAAACCCTGCTGAAGCACCGGACCGACTGGTTGAACCACCTGCAATTTTCGCCCACGGACCCGGCCCTGTTGATGTATTGCCACGAGGGTGCCTGGCAGATGGTTGACCGCATCTGGACCATCCGCACGGACGGCTCGCACAACCAGTTGATCCACAAGCGCACGATGGAGAACGAGATTGCCGGACACGAATGGTGGGGTGCCGACGGCCAGACGGTGTTCTACCAGCTTCATTTCCCCCGCGGCGGGCATGTCTCGTTCATCGCCGGCTGCAATGTCAAAACCGGGGAGCGTGTCTGGCTGCAATACAACCCCGATCAATCCTCCATCCACGACAACTCGTCGCCCGACGGCCAGCTCTACTGCGGCGATGGCGACAACCGCGATCCGTGGATTATCCTGCTCCGCCCCGTGATGGTCCCCGGCCGGAACACCCTGGGCAAGAATCTCATCAAGGGCGGTTATCTGGAGTCGGAGAAGCTGGTCAACATGTCCCGGCAAAACTATCGCCTCGAACCCAACCCCAGCTTTACGCCCGACATGAAATACGTCGTTTTCCGGTCGAATATGTTCGGGCCGGACTACGCCTTTGCGGTCGAAGTGGCGAAGGCGAATCCAGCACCGTGACTTGACCGAAAAGCTCCCGTCCCCGGTCGGGCAAAATCGTTTACTTTCCGGCCATCGGCTGTTCGCCGGTGTAGGCCTGGCCGTTGATTTTGACCTGGGTGAATTTCAGGTTCTTCACCTTTTTGACGACCACCTCGGGATTGGTCAACGCGATGTTGATGTTCTTGAAGGTGATGTTTTCCACCGTGCTCTTTTTCGTTCCGTCCACCTTCCCAAAATCGTGCAGCGTGCCGGTGATGTTTGCCAGGGTCACATTGGTGACCCACTGGCTGGGCGCAGGCCGGCCCTCCAGATCAAGGAATTGCCCCCAACCCGCAATCGAAACCAGTTCCGCATTCGGATTCTGCACCTTGATGTTCCGGACAGTGACGTTTTCGTAATGCTGTTCGGTGTCGGGGCGGAGCTTGAGTTTCAGGACGAAGTTTTTGTTTGTGCCCGTCAGCCGGCAATCCTCCATGACCACGTCGCGCACGACCGTGGCCTCGCTGCCGAGCGTCAACGCGGAATTGCCAAGCCCGAACTCGCAGCCGGAGATGCGGACATGCCCGACGGGCGGGATGTTCGTGTCATCCAGCGCGGAAGTTCCCTTGTTGCCCTTGAGACAGATATTGTCGTCCACCACGGAAATGTAGGAATTCTTGATCGTCACATTCCGGCAGCTGTCCACATCAATGCCGTCGGTGCTGGGCGCCTTGAGCGGCCCGCGGATGTCCACGCCTTTCACCAGCACATCCGTGCAGCGGAACAGGTGCAGGTTCCAGAAACCCGATTCGCGCAGCGAAATGCCGCTGATCTGCACGTCCTTCGAGTCCTGGATAAAAACGTTCCGGGGACGCTTCACCGCCACATTCGTAACATTCGTGTTCGCCCGGCGCTGGATCCCAAATTCGTCCCAAAACGGCTTGCCGCCACCGGCAATCGTGCCCTGACCCGTGATGCGGAGATGATCCACGTTGCTCGCGTTGACCAGCGCGGGAACCCAGACCTGAAAATGCCCCTCGATGCGCGTCTCCACCTCCGGATAATCCTCGATGTTCGTGGAACCCTTCAGCACCGCGCCCTTGTCCAGACGCAGATTCACCCCGGGCTTGAGACAAATCGCGCCCGACAGGAATTCGCCCTTCGGGATCACCAGCGTCCCGCCGCGGTTCGTGGCCAGCGTATCAATCGCCTTCTGGATGGCCGCCGTGTTGAGGGTCAAACCGTCGCCCACCGCGCCCGCCGTCACGATGGACAATTCTTTTGCCACCGGCGGGCCGGGCAGCTGTCTTGCCGCCGCCTTCGCATCGGGAACAAAAACAGCCAGCAACGCCGGGAGAACGACAAAGCCGCGAAGCGTTTGGAAAAATGATTTTGATCCTGTGGACACAGGGCCATTATACACTTCCTGCCTTTTTTGAAAAGGCCAAATCCCGGGTGCCCCGCCACCTGTTTTTTCAGGTCTTGGCCGACGGCCATCAATGGACGAAACCCGGAGCGTGTCCGATGCGTCTTGTGTGGTGAATCATGAACCCAAAAATCTCAAAACCCCTCTGGATTGTCCTGCTCGTGCTGGCAGCGCCATTGGCCATGCCGCTGACGGCCAGGGCCGCCGCCACCCGGCTTGTGCTGCCCAAACGCTACCTCATCACCGATTTCGGCGCGGTCACCAACCTCCAGACGGTCAACACGAAGGCGATCCAGTCGGCCATTGACCATTGTGCCGGCGGTGGCGGCGGAATCGTCGTCGTGCCCAAGGGAACTTTCATGAGCGGCGCGCTGTTTTTCAAACCGGGCGTCAACCTGCTCGTGGAAAAAGACGCCGTGCTCAAGGGCACAACCAATCTGGATGACTACCCGCAAATCCTCACCCGCTGGGAAGGCGTCGAGCGCACATGGACCTGCGCGTTCCTCAACTTCGACAAGATGACCAACGTGCTGGTGACCGGCGAGGGCACGATTGACGGCTCCGGCGATTTGTGGATGCAGAGCAGCGGCTTCAGGCGGCGCGGGCGGCGCGGCGGAACCAATTCCATCCCGGCGCTGACCAACGCCGCCGTGGCGTCGAACATTTCCACGAATGCCTCCGGCACCAATGCGGTTCCGCGCCGCGGCCGGCCGCGGTTGATCTGCTTCAGCGACTGCCGCAACGTCCGCATCACCGGCCTGCACCTGCAAAAGCAGGCGGTCTGGTGCCTGCACCTCCTGTATTGCCGGAACGTGGTCGTGGACAATCTCAACATCCGCGCCACCGTGTATATTCCCAGCTCCGACGGCATTGACGTGGATTCCTGCCGCAACGTGAAAATTTCCCGCTGCGACATCGCCTGTTACGACGACGACATCGCCATCAAATCCGGCAAGGACGCGGACGGGCTGCGGGTGAACCGTCCGTCGGAGAACATCACCATCAGCGACTGCGCAATCGGCACGGGCGGCGGGATTGCGATGGGCTCGGAGGTCAGCGGATCCATCCGCCATGTGCTGGTTCAGCGGTGCAGGTTCACCGGCACCGGCAACGCGGCGCGCATCAAGTCGCAGCCCAGCCGCGGCGGCGTGATTGAAGACATCACCTGGCGCGACATTCAACTCACCAACGTCTATCAGGCCTTCGAGTTCACTCTGGAATGGCGCATGGTGCCGCCGCTCGCCTCGCCGGCCAAGGTGCTGACCGCGCTTCGCAATGTGAGACTCGTCAATTTTTCCGGCACCGCGCAGTCCGGCGGCGTCATGCACGGTTTGAAGGACAGCCCGATTCAAGGCGTCAAATTCAAAAACTGCAACGTGACCGCGCAGCGCGGCCTGGTCATGGGCAACGTGCAAGACCCGGACCTTTCCGGCCTCAAGCTCAAGGTCGCGGAAGGCGGGCCGATCATTCACAGCGACGCCGTGGAACAACCGGAGGTGCTGCCGTAGAAAGTTTGCCAGTCAATGCCATCCGGCTGCGCTGATTTTCCCCGGAAATTGGCGTGACTGGCGGGAACATTCACGCGCTTGCTCCCGGCAAGTTCATTTCAGCAGGGAAGCATTTTGCTTCAGCCAGCGCTCGGCCGCTTCGTGATCCGGACAGGCCCGGCTGACTTCCTGCCAGAACCGCGCCGAGTGGTTCATCTGGCGCAGGTGCATCAACTCGTGAAGGATGATGTAATCGCGGACGAACGGCGGCGTCTGAATCAGCCGCCAGTTCAGGGAAATCGTGCCGCGCCGCGAGCACGAACCCCAGCGGGTCCGCTGGTTGCGGACGGAGACCCGCCGCACGGCCAGCTGATGCGCCGCCGCGAATTCCAGAACCGTCGCCGGAAACTCCGCCGCCGCGAGCTTCCACAAATGCCTCACGATCCAGGGGCGCAAATCCCCGTCCGTATCGGGCGCCGCGATGGACTCGCCACCGAACCGGACCGCGCCGGAGTCTCCGTTCGTCCCCGCCTCAAGCTTCACCCGCGCGCCGCGAAAAAAGATCTCCGTGCCGATGCGCCATTGCTTCGGCTGGGCCGGATGCGCCGGAAGCTTCTCCAGTTGCCGGGCGATCCATTCCGTGTTCCGCTCCGCAAAACGCCGCGCCTCGGCGGCCGAACCCAGGCGCGGAATAGTCAGCCTCACGGAGCCGTCGGGACGCAGCCGGAGCAGGTAACGGCGCGCCCGGTGATGGCGCGTCACGGCCAGCGGAACCCGGTGTCCGTGCACCAGCAGAAAATTTTCATCCAAGTCCGGTTTGGACTTTTTCAGGATGAAATCGAACAGCATCCGACAAGTAAAAGCATCGCGGCGCGTTTTGCAACAAATTCTCCCTGCGCCGGGCACGCACCGGTCTGATTCGCCCCGCAAAATCCCTCTTGCCCTGAAAATCCGGCTCTGCTCCAATTCATTGTCGCGGGAAAGGAAACAGCCAATGAAAATTGAAACGAAAAAATTCCGGGTGCGCGAAGGCGAAAAGGTCCGGCTCAAGAAATGGCCGACAAAGGTGAAGCCGTTCTACAAGTCGAAGGAGCATTACCAGAAGCTGCTCGAAGCCCACACCAAAGAAATGAGCGCGCGGCAGGGGCTGTTTTACGCCCACGACCGCTACGCGCTGCTGCTGATTTTCCAGGCGATGGACGCCGCCGGCAAGGACGGCGCCATCAAGCACGTCCTGTCCGGCATCAATCCGCAGGGCTGCGAGGTCTTCAGTTTCAAGAAACCCAGCGACGAGGACATGGCGCACGATTTTCTCTGGCGCACGACGCGCTGTCTGCCGGAACGCGGGCGCATCGGCATCTTCAACCGCTCCTATTACGAGGAGGTGCTCGTCGTGCGCGTGCATCCGGAATTGCTCCAGGCGCAAAAATTGCCGGAGGAATTGATTGACGAGAAAAAAATCTGGGACGAGCGGTATCGCTCCATTCTGGATTTGGAAAAGCACCTTTACCGCAACGGCACGCGCGTCTTGAAATTTTTCCTGCATCTTTCCAAGGAGGAACAACGCCGGCGGTTTCTCGAACGCATTGACGATTCCGACAAAAACTGGAAGTTCAGCCAGTCAGACCTCGCGGAGCGGAAATTCTGGAAGGATTATCAAAAGGCCTACGAAGCCTGTTTGAGCGCGACGAGCACCGACCGCGCGCCGTGGTTTGTCGTGCCCGCAGACGACAAAGAAAACGCGCGGCTCATCATTTCGCACGTCGTTCTCGACACGCTGGAACAGCTCAAGATGAGCTATCCCGAACCTGACAGGGCGCGCCGGAAGGAATTGCTGTCCATCCGCAGGCAGTTGGCAAAATAATTTCCCATGACCGGCCTGATTGCCACGGCGTCCGCAGGTTTCCAGGAGAAGCCGGTGATTCTGGCCATTTTTGCCGGCGCTTACCTGGGCATCGCGGCGGGACGCGTGCCGTTCTTGAAGCTGAACCGCGTCGGCATCGCGCTGCTCGGCGCCATTGCCATGATGATTTTTGGCGACATCACCACCGCCGATGTCATTTCCTTCGTCAACTGGCCGACGGTCTTCCTGCTGTTCGGATTTTTCGTCATCTCGGCGCAGCTCCGGCTGTCGGGATTTTACGACAAGGTGGCCGGCGGCATTTCGGCGCGGCTCGGACATCCCGCGCGTTTTCTGCTCATCCTGATGCTGGTCACCGGCGGGCTTTCCGCGTTTCTCAACCACGACATTGTCTGCTACGTTTTCACGCCGATAGCCGGGGCCGCGCTGCTGCGCCGGCAAATCAATCCGGTTCCGTTTTTGATCGCGCTGGCGATTTCGAGCAACATTGGCGCGGCCGCCACGCTCATCGGCAATCCGCAGGACATGATGATCGGCCAGGTCGCGCATCTTGATTTTGGCCGCTACATTCTCTGGACATTCGTTCCAGTCATGCTTGCGATGGCCGCCGCCTACGGAATCATCTGGATGCTGTCGCGGAAACAACTCCAGTCCGCGTTGTCCGTTCCCGTGAAATTGAATCCGCAAACCCGTCCGTTCAACCGGCCGCACACGATCAAAGGGCTGGTCATTTTGGCCGTCGTCATCGGACTGTTTTTCTCGCCGCTGCCCAAAGAAGTCGTCGCGCTGGCCGCCGCCGGCATTCACCTGGCCAGCACCAAATTCCGCACCGACGATTTGCTGCGGCTGGTGGACTGGCCGATTCTCGTCCTGTTCATGGGATTGTTCGTCGTGACCGGCGCGTTTCAATCCACCGGCTGCGGCGACCAGGCCGTGAAATGGCTGGCGCAAGGCGGATTCAACCTCAACGCGCCCGTCAACTTGGCGCTGACCACGGCGGTGCTCTCGAATTTAATCAGCAATTCCCCGGCGGTGCTGCTGCTGCTGAACGTCGCCGATCTCTCGCATCCTGCCGCGGCTTACATTCTGGCGCTGGCCAACAGCTTCGGCGGCAGCCTCATCATCCTCGGCAGCGTGTCGAACATCATCGTCGTCCAGCAGGCCCGCGAGCTGGACATCAAAATCTCCTTCCGCGATTTTGCGCGGCTGGGCGTTCCGGTGACACTGGCCGCGCTTGCCGGACTGCTCGCCTGGATTGCCATCGTGACTTGAGCCGGAAAATTTTCGTGCGGACGGCGCGGCACCGGCTACGATGGCATCATGTCCGATGCCTACGACCAGCTGCTTGACGCCACGATTCAACATCTGGAGGATTTGAAATCGCGCGGCGTGCGGCACGTTGCCGTTTCGCTGGAAACGCTCCGTGCGCTGGCGCAGCCGGCGGCAACGGCGCCTCAACTTTCAAATATGAAATCAGCAATTGCCAAAGCCACCCGGCCGGCCGCCCGACCCGCGGTTCCATCGGAAACCGGAAACCGGAAACCGGAAATTCCCGTGGCCGCTGCCGGACAGGCGACATTGGCCGCCGTGTCCAACGAAACCCAATCCGCAATCCGCAATCCGCAATCGCCAACCGAAAAAGCCGCCGCCTTTGCCGCGTTGCGAGAACGCGCGCTGGCCTGCGCAAAGTGCCCGCACCTCGCGTCGTCGCGCAAAAACGTCGTGTTCGGCGTCGGCAGCATTGACGCGCAGCTCATGTTCGTGGGCGAGGCGCCGGGCGCGGATGAAGATGAACAAGGTGAGCCGTTCGTCGGCCGGGCCGGGCAATTGCTGACGAAAATCATCCATGCCACCGGCCTGCAGCGCGCGGACGTTTACATCGCCAACATTCTGAAATGCCGGCCCGACACGCCCGGCCAGTCCGCCGGCAACCGCAAACCGACGCCGGATGAAATGGCCACGTGCATTCCGTATCTGCACGAGCAGATTGATTTGATCCGGCCCAAGGTCATCGTCGCCCTCGGCGCGACGGCGGTGGAAGGGCTGCTGGGCAAAACCCTCGGCATCACAAAACTGCGCGGCGGTTGGAAGACCTACCGCGGCACGCCGCTCATGCCGACGTATCATCCGGCGTATCTGCTGCGCAACCAGGCGATGAGCGAGAAGCGCAAGGTCTGGGAAGACATGCTGGCCGTGATGGAGAAACTCGGAATGCCCGTCAGCGAAAAGCAGCGGAATTATTTTTTGAAGGCGTGAGTCATCCGCCGATTTCGCGGATTGCGCGGATTTTATTTTACGCTATAACCAGCGCCCGATGTTGAAGCAACTTTTCCAGCCGCTCCTGACGTGGTATCTCGCCGCGCTCAAAACCGCCGGCTTTCCGGCCATCGTGCTGCTGATGACGATGGAAAGTTCCGTGCTGCCGATCCCCAGCGAAGCCATCATGCCGCCGGCGGCGTATCTGGCATGGACCGAAGGAATGAAACTTTTCAGTTTCCATTTCACCGGCTGGCCGGCGGAAATCGGCCTGGTCCTGGCGGGCGCGTTCGGCTCGTGGCTCGGCGCGACGGCCATTTACTGGCTGGCGCGAACCGCCGGCCGACCGCTGCTCGTGCGTTACGGCAGCTATATTTTGATGCCGCCGGAAAAAATCTGGAAGAGCGAAAACTGGATGTCGCACTACGGCCCGATGGGCGTATTTGTCGCGCGGCTGCTGCCGGGCGCGCGGCAGCTCGTCGGCATTCCGGCGGGCGTCGCGCGGATGGATTACCTGAAATATTCCATTTTCACGGTGCTCGGCTCGACGATCTGGTGCTCGGTGCTGTGCTGTGTCGGCGTCAAGGCGGGACAGGATGAACAGCTCATGCACGGCGAAATGCGCCACGTGGTCCTCTGGCTGGGCGGCGCGGCGCTCGTGCTCGGCGGGCTTTATTATTTCTTCGTCCACCGGCACATGGTCAAAAAAGCTGAAGGCTGAAGGCTGAAAGGATCTGTTCGGCGAATTCGTGTTCATCCGTGGTTAAATTTCCTTTGCGCCTTTGCGCCTTTGCGTTGAAATTCTGTTGTGCCTGTCTCCGAACACATCCGCAAGAAACTGGGAACCGTCCCGCACAAGCCCGGCGTGTATCTGCACAAGGACCGGTTCGGCACGGTCATTTACGTCGGCAAGGCGCTCGACCTGCGCAAGCGCGTCAGCCAGTATTTCCAGTCCAGCCGGCGCATGGGCTGGGACTTGAAATTCAACGCGCTCGTCGAGGCGATTTGCGATTTTGATTTCCACGTCGTCCGGAGCGACCCGGAGGCGTATCTGCTCGAAGGCAAGCTCATCAAGGAATTTCATCCGCGCTATAACATCAGCTTCCGCGATGACAAGCGGTTCCTGATGCTCAAGGTGAATTTGAACGACCCGATTCCGAATTTCACCTTCACGCGGCTGAAAAAGGACGACGGCGCCCGGTATTTCGGACCGTTTTCGAACTCCGGCGCGCTCCGCAGCACACTGGCGCTGGCGCGGCGGCGGTTCAACCTGCGCGGCTGCCGCGTGTTCACGCCCGGCGAATCCGATTACAAGCACTGCCTTTACGCGCATTTGAAATACTGCACCGCGCCGTGCGTCGGCAACGTCACGCGCGGGCAATATCTCGAACAGGTGCGCGCCGCGTGCGAATTTCTCGACGGCCAGTGCCGCGAAATGCAGGGCCAGCTCGAAACGGAGATGAAAAAAGCCGCCTCCGCGCAGGATTTTGAGAAGGCCGCCAGCCTGCGCGACCTCATCCGCGATTTGCAGGACACCTGGAAACGCACGGAGAAATTCGAGCGCGTGCCATATTCCCTGCCGCTCCTGATCAATCCCCAGAGCGATCTGGCCGAACTCGCGAAAGTCCTGAAACTGCCCGCGCCGCCGCAGCGGATTGAAGGCTTTGACATCTCGAACATCGGCGGCACGTTCGCCGTGGCGTCGCTGGTGAGCTTCAAAAACGCCCGGCCCGACCGTGCGAATTACCGCCGGTTCAAAATCAAAACCGTCACTGGACAGGACGATTTTGCGAGCATCGCGGAAGTCGTCCGGCGGCGTTATTCACGACTCAAGCGTGAAGCCCGGCCGCTGCCGGATTTGATCCTGATTGACGGCGGCAGAGGGCAGCTTAACGCCGCCTGCGCCGAACTCGGCAAATTAGGATTGGGAAAAATCCCCGTCATCGGGCTGGCGAAAGAGTTCGAGGAAATCTATCTGCCCGGCGAAAGCAAGCCGCTCCGGCCGGGTCTGGATCATCCGGCGGTGAAACTGCTCCAGCGCGTCCGCGACGAATGCCATCGCGTGGCGAACAGCTACAACGCGCAGTTGCGCATCAAACGGATTTCCGAGAGCGTGCTGGACGAATTCCCCGGCATCGGCGAGCGGCGCAAATCGGCGTTGCTGAAAAAATTCGGCTCAGTCCAGCGGCTGAAAACGGCCACGCTGGAACAAATCGCCGCCATCCCCGGTTTCGGCGGCAGGGCGGCGGGAGAATTAAAAAAGTTTCTGGAGGCGCGGTCAGCTTTGGCTGGCCAATAAATCAGCCGGTTCAGATTTTTCCGATGCAGCTTTTTCCAACCCGTGGCCAACACCGCCAAGAATGGCCATTACCGTCCATTGCGATCCCAAAAGAAACGTAACCAAGAGAAAGCTTCCGATCACGCCTGTTGGCAAATCTGCTGGCAAATGGAACAAGGCGAATCGTATCCAAAGCAGGCATCCACCATAGCACACAATGCCGGCGGATCTTCTAAATAGCTGGTTGTGGATGACCGGAAGCAGCTTGTGATTATATCTCCAGCTTAAGATCGTGGCTGCAACCGTTGTGGCCGATACGGCCAACGGAGCCAGTCTCGCTAGCAAACTTAATTTTAATCCATGGGCGAAAAGAAAAGCGAAAACAATGGGAGAGCAAGTGAATACCTGGCAAAACAACGCGACGACGACACAAATGACGCCGGCCAGTTTTATGATTTTCGTTATTTTCATAGGAACGCCTATCTTTTTGAATTCGGCAACGGGGCCGATTTTTTCCACGGCGATTTCAAAAGCCTGCTGCGCGCTCAATCCCGATTGCATCTGCTGTTCGATTTCTTCGCGCAAATGATTTTCCAGTTCCTCCGACGGCACCGGTGATTTTATGCCACCTGCTAGCATCTGCCGCTGCCACTCCGCAATAGACTGTTCAAGGTTGAACATAACTTTTCACGCTGCCTTCAGCTTTGGCGTTTGTGTTGGGCGCAGGAGCCAAATGGATGTCATACTAAAAGTGGCGAAAGCGACTGCCAGCGGGAAGTTGCTTGCAAAAGCAATGGTCCGGGCAACAAAAACCGCCGGCGCAAGCCACGAAATGTCGTAATTAGTAAAGTTTCTAAACGATATGAGATTGGCAACGAACGCTGCCAGACCCAATACGGCAATAAATCGGATCATTCTAATCTCTTTGTTTTTACCGTCAAAAAGTCGGATGCTGGCAACCATACCGCGCAGAAATATCACTCCGAAAAGCAAGGTCAGGAAAAAGTCAGGAGTTATTCTGAATCCTTGAATCATTCCGCTGATCGAAGAGAGCAACGGCGTAACCAGTGAAAAGAATCCCCAAATACAATACTCCAGCCAGAATACAGCCAGAAGGTGGTTGATGCGCGAATTTTTGTCTTCATCCAATCTTGCAGGAAAGTCGCTGGCCTTTTTGAATTCCTCACCCAATTGTTGGGCTTGGCCGATTTGCGCTGTTGCCATTTCAAAAGCTTGTTGTTCGGCCACTCCGATTTGTATTTGTTGCTCTATTTCCTCGCGCAAATGATTTTCCAGTTCCTCCGACGGCACGGGCGTTTTAATCCCGGCGGCGAGCATCTGCTCGCGCCAATCGGCGATTGATTTTTCCAAATCAAACATATTGCTCCTTCTTCTGTTGGGATTTGCTTCTTCGGCCAGCCACGCAGGCCACGCTCGCAGCGAGCAATAACGCAACTCCGAGGCTAAGCAACAGCAACGATTGCGTGTTCCACCTCTCCAAGTCGTCGTTGACAGGAGCGCCAAATCTGCCGATTTCGCTGGCGACTCTCAATATCCACCAATGGCCGCAAGACCCCACAACCATACAGATAACACCCAGCACGCCAAGAATGATGAGCGGTTTGGCTGGGATAATCCGGGTTCGTTCCTTTGTTCCACCAATTTTGTCAAACTCCGTTGTCAGCATGCTGGTTTGACCTATCCGCTGGACGGCACCGCCGAACGCTTGCTGCGCGCTTGAGCCTGATCGCGCCTGCTGTTCGAAATCCTCGCGCAAATGACCTTCCAATTCTTCCAGCAGCACCGGTGATTTTATGCCGGCGTCGAGCATCTGCCGCCGCCATTCGGCGATGGATTGTTCGAGGTCAAACATATTGCTCCTTTCGCAACCCGGCCAAAACGGAATGAACCAGCGACCATTGTTCGTGGTGTCTGGCCATCGCCGTTTTGCCGTTTTTTTTGAGCGAATAGTATTTCCGCTTGCGCCCGGTCTCGCTCTCGCCCCAGCGCGATTTGATCAGGCCCCGGTGTTCCATCCGGTGCAGCACCGGGTAAAGCATCCCGTCCGTCCATTGCAGCTTGCCGCCGGAGCGGGCTTTGACTTCCTGAATGATGGCGTAACCGTAGCTCTCGCCCCTGGCGAGTAACGCCAAAATCATCGGCTCGGCGGAAGCGGCGACCAGTTCTTTGCGAATCATAGAAACACGATACATAGACTTTATATGTATGTCAAGCGGGAAAATGAATGAAAGAAATTCGTGCCAATTCGCCAGTTTCATGTCTTTATTGGGGCATGAACATTCAAGTGGCCGTGCTTTGCGATGCCGCGACGGACGACAACGGCAAGCTCAACTTCCTCGGCGCGTTCGACACGATTTACGCGCCGCAACTGCCCGCCGTGCATCCGCAATGCGCCGTGGCATTGCGCGTCACGTTCATGTCCGGCGACGTGGGCGAGCGCAAGCTCAAGCTGAATTTTGTCAACGCCGACGGCCGCGCCATCATGCCGCCGATTGACATTCCGGTGACGGTGGCGCTGCCGGACGACGCGTATTTTCTCACGCGCAATTTCATCGTGAACATCCAGGGATTGAAATTCGCCGAGGCCGGCCTGTATTCCGTGGACCTCCGGCTCGACGGCGAGTCGCGGGCGACCATCCCGTTGCAGGTGAAAAATCCGCCGCCACGCGCGGCGGCGTGAGGCAATGCAGAAGGCAGAATGAAGAATACAGAAACCGTTTACTCGCGCCTGATTTCTGCATTCTTCCTTCTTCATTCCGCCTTTTGAAACCATTTTCGACTTTGCACTTTTGGCCGGGGACTTTAATAATTGGCGCATGGCAAATCCAAACAAGGAAACGGTTCTGCAGCTCGAGCTGCCCGGCATCAAAAAACTCAAGAGCGGCAAGGTGCGCGAAGTCTTCGACCTCGGCGACCGGCTGCTGTTCGTCGCGAGCGACCGGCTCTCGGCGTTCGATGTCATCATGCCCGACGGCATTCCGCACAAGGGCGAGGTGCTCACGCAGATTTCCTATTTCTGGTTCGCGCAAACCGCGGCGTTCCAGCCGAACCACCTCATTTCGCGCGCCGGCGACCCGCTGCCGGAAAATCTCCGGCCGTTTGCGGACAAATTGTCGCGCCGCTCGATGATTGTGAAAAAATGCCGGCCGCTCGCGATTGAATGCGTCGTGCGCGGCTATCTCGCCGGCAGCGGCTGGAAGGAATACCAGAAATCGCAGACCGTTTGCGGCATCAAGCTGCCGGCGGGCCTGAAGGAATCCAGCGAACTGCCGGAGCCGATTTTCACGCCGTCCACCAAGGCCGAGGCCGGCCACGACGAAAACATTTCGTTTGCGCAGGCGGAAAAAATCGCCGGCGCCGATCTCGCCGGGCAGGCGCGCGCGGCGAGCCTGAAGATTTACAATTTCGCCCGTGATTACGCCCGCCAGCGGGGCATCATCATCGCGGACACGAAATTCGAGTTCGGCCTGGACAACGGCAAGCTCATTCTGATTGACGAGGTGTTGACGCCGGATTCCTCGCGTTTCTGGCCGGCGGACCAATACCAGCCCGGCCGCGGCCAGCCGAGCTTCGACAAGCAATTCGTGCGCGACTACCTCGAAACGCTGGACTGGAACAAGACGCCGCCCGGCCCGGCGCTGCCGCCGGAGGTCATAGCCAAAACCACGGCGAAATATCTGGAAGCCTACGAGCGGCTGACCGGCGGGCGACTATAATTTTCATGGCGGATTGTAATTGGCGGAAAACCGCCCCCGATTCAGAATTTCCCGTAACTTTTCCGATGGGAAGTTGTTAATAGTTTTGAGCTTGCCAGTCTCGCCGGCAGGCTGGATGCTGGGCATACACCGGAAGAAAAGTTTGGATGCTTTTGCATTGTTAATCGGAGATCAGCATGAAAACAAAAATTCTGTTGTGGGGTTTCGTCTTGGTTTTAATCACCGGCCTCGCCGCCGGCGCGTATTGGAGGCAGCACCGGCCGCAAATCATCGTTCTGGACAACGGCGACAAGCTGACGCTGCTGGGCGTGACCTACGGCAAGCATCACGCGCCGCCGGCGGAGAAAAAAAAGCCGGCGGCAGGCGCCCGCCGCGGACAGGGTCCGCAGGCCTTCAACACGGCTAACAACGCGCTGGTGGTCTGGATCCGGCAGGAGCATCCGGCCAGTCAATGGCCGAATTACCAGCTTTACCTTTACGACAAAGCGAACACGGCGTGCACCGGCAGTTCGGGAAATCGCAGCAGCTATGGCGGCGGGACCAATGAAGTTGTCGCGGCGGAGTTCGACTCGTTTCCGCGCCGGCAGGGCAGTTTGATTTTGCGCATCCAGGAGTGGGGCCAGGGCGGACAGATGATGAATGAGAAGCATTTCGTTGTTTCCAATCCGGCGCGCGGCCCGTTTGAGAAATGGCAGCCGGAGCCGCTGCCGGCGACGAAGACCGACGATGATTTTTCCGTGACGCTGACGAAGCTGGTGGCCGGCGCGGACCTGCCCTATCAGCGCAACCAGGAAGACGCGGATGACGCGATGAACAAAGGCATGGCGGCAACCTTCACCGTCCAGCGCAATGGCGGTCCGGTTGCGAACTGGCAATTGGTGTCGGTGGAATCGTCCGACGCCACCGGCAACCACGCCAGCAGCAGCGGCATCCAAAACACATGGCAGGGCGACAATGACTCGGTCACCTATCAGGCCGGGTTGTGGGCGGACGAGTCGGCGTGGAAATTGCGCGCGGAATTTTCGCAGCAGTCGGATTTTGCCAGCAACGAATTGTGGTCGGCGTCAGCCATTCCGCTGGAGCCGGGCCGCCAGCAGGATTACTGGAATTTTGCCAACAATTTCTTCAACAACCGGCGCAGCATCACCAATCGGGCTGTGGCCGAAACGGACCTGGGCGGTGTTCACCTGAAGATTTTTGCCGCGAAGCAGTTCACGGACCAGCAGATGGGAAATGGCGAGATTGACGGCGGCGTTCACATTCAGGCCACGCCGTCGCTCCCGGCCGGGATGCAAATCACGCTTGTCAAAGTGACCGATAATCAGGGCGGGGAGATTCAAAGCAACGGCTCGGGCACGTCCGGCAATGGCACGTCCACCATTTACAGCTATCAGTTGCGCGACCTCGGCGGCCTGACCAACCTCAATGTCACCATCGCCATCCACAAAAGCCATTTCTTTGAATTCACCGTCAAACCCGAAAAGGAGAAGCCTTAAATCCCATGAAAACAAAAATCTTGCTGGGCGTTGCCATTGTTCTCGTCCTCGGTCTCGCTGCCGGCGCATATTGGCGGTTGTCGCGCCCGCAGGTCATCACCTTCAGCGACGACAGCAAGGTGACGCTGCTGGCGGTGGAATACGGCAAGCACCACGCGCCGCCGACCGTCAAGGTGTCTACAACGTCCACGAACAAGACGGCCGCGCGGCGCGGCAACGGCCCGTTTACCACGACCGATGACACGCTGGTGGTCTGGGTGCAGGAGGAATACGATTCCCAGCAGAATCATTATTTTCAGTTTTACGCATATGACAAGGCGGACACGGCATGCGCGGCAAGTTCCACGACGCATTATGTCACCGCCGCCCGCCGCACCGGCAATGACCTGGTCGGCATCGAATTCGGCGCCTTTCCGCGGCGGCAGGGGAAATTTCTTGTGGGCGTTCAGGAACAAAGCAACAATGGGCAGGAAATGGCGGACCGGAAGTTTTCCATTTCCAATCCGGCGCGCGGTTCATTCCCCCAATGGACGGCGGAGCCGCTGCCTGCCACGAAGGAGGATGGCAATTTGTCCGTGACGCTGACGAAGCTGGTCTTTGGCGCGGACACGCCTTACAACCGCAACCAGGACAATGCGGACGATCCGGTCAACAAGGGCGTGCAGGCGGTGTTGCAGGCGCAATGGGACGGCAAGCCCGCCGCCAACTGGCAGCCGGTCTCGGTGGAAACAACCGACGCCACGGGCAACAGCGTCAGCGGTTTCTGCAACACGCAGTGGAACGGCGACGAGTGCACGACAACCTACCAGTGGGGTTTGTGGGCGGACGAACCGGCGTGGAAGGTCAAATTTGAGTTTTCGCAGCAGTCCGATTTTGCCGGCAATGAATTGTGGGCAGTGCAAAACATCCCGGTGCAGCCGGGCCGACAGCGGGACTTCACCACCGTCGCGCGCAACAGCCGGACCAACACCGCCGCCACCGCCGTCTTTGCAGAGGGAGACCTGAACGGAATCCACCTGAAAATTTTCCCGGCGAAGCAGTTCACGGACGTTGGCCAGAACAATTATCTGCAGGGCGGCCTGATGATTCAGGCAAATCCGGCGCTGCCCGATGGCATGCGCATGACGCTGGTCAGCCTGACGGACGGGCAGACCAATGATGTGACCTATTCAACTTACGGCACGATGAGAAGCGGAACCGGTGCCGCCGCCGCCACCACCTACCGCTACGGCTTGAGGGAGATGGACGGCGTCACCAACCTCAACCTCACCATCGCCCTGCACAAAAGCCGGTTTCTGGAATTCACCGCCAAGCCTGAAAAGGATGCAACCCAATAGACGGAGGCAACGCCATGAAAAAAATCATCCTATGGAGCGTTGTTTCGATTCTCATTGCCGGCATCGCTGCCGGGGCGTATTGGCGACTGCGGCGGCCCCAAGTCATCCTCTTCAGCGATGACAGCAAAGTGACCTTGTTGGGAGTGGATTATGGCAAGATTCATGTTCCGCCAGGTGTCAAGCCGTCCGCAGTGTCCACCAACCGTGCGTTCTTGCAGCGCGGTGGCAGCTCGTTCGCCACGACCGATGACGCGCTGGTGGTCTGGGTCCGGCAGGAATACGATTCCGGGCCGTGGCACAATTTTCAGTATTACCTCTATGACAAGGCGGGAACGGCTTGTGTGGGCGACTCGGGAATGAACTACGACATCCGCAAACGCCAGAACAACAGGATCGTCGGCATCGACTTCAGCGCCTTTCCCCGGCGGCAGGGGCAATTTCTTCTGGGCGTTCAGGAACAAAGCAACAATGGGCAGGAAATGGCGGACCACAAACTCATCATCCGCAATCCGGTGCGCAAATCGTTCTCGCAGTGGATGGCGGAGTCGCTGCCCGCCACGAAGGAGGATGACGACTTGTCCGTGACGCTGACGAAGCTGGTCTTTGGCGCGGACACGTCTTACAACCGCAACCAGGACAATGCGGACGATCCGGTCAACAAGGGCGTGCAGGCCGTGCTTCAGGTGCAGCGGAACGGAAAGCCCGCCACCAACTGGCAGCCGGTCTCGGTGGAAACAACCGACGCCACGGGCAACCACATCAGCGGCTCGTGCAACACGCAGCAGAACGGCGACGAGTGCACAACGACCTACCAGTGGGGCTTGTGGGCGGACGAACCGGCTTGGAAGGTCAAATTTGAATTTTCACAGCAGTCCGATTTTGCGGACAACGAATTGTGGACGGTGCGAAACATCCCGGTGCAGCCGGGCCGCCAGCAGGATTATTACAATTACGCGCGCGCCGGCCGGGCCAATGCCGTCGTTGCCGAAGCCGATTTGAATGGCGTTCACCTGAAAATCTTTCCGGCGAAACAATTCACGGATGTCGGCCAGAATAATTACATGCAAGGCGGCCTGATGATTCAGGCAGATTCGGCGCTGACCGATGGAATGCGCATGACGCTGGTCAAGCTGACGGACGATCAAACGAACGACGTGGGCTATTTCGACTACGGCACGATGAAAAGCGCGACTGGCACCGCAACCGCCACCACCTTCCGCTACGGCTTGAGAGACCTCGCCGGCGCCACCAATCTCAATCTCACCCTCGCGCTGCACAAAAGCCGGTTTGTCGAGTTCACGGCAAAACCGGAGAAGCCGGCGGCGCAATAGAAATTGACACCATGAAAAAAATCATCCTCTGGAGCATTGTTGCGGTTGTCATGGCCGGCATTGCGGCCGACGCGTTTCTCTGGCTGCAAAAACCGCAGGTCATCATGCTGAACGGCGGTTTAAAGCTGACGCTCGCCGGCGTCACCTACGGAAAGCATCATGTTGCGCCGAAGATCAAAATTGCCGGCAAGATCATCCGCAGCAATGGTGGAGCGCGGCTTGACACCACCAATGACACGGTGGTCGTCTGGATTGAGGCGGAACACAAGCCGAACCAGTATCCGAATTATCAGTTGATGGTTTACGACCAGGCGAACACGGCCTGCATCAGCACTTATTCGAGAACGCAATCGCAGATTAATGATGGCGTGGAAATGCAGGGCTTCCTGCTCGACGCGTATCCGCGCCGGGACAGCAAAATAATCCTGCGCGTCATGACGTGGGGCAACGGCCAGCGCATGTCAAAAGAGCAGTTCGTCGTCGCCAATCCCGCGGGCCGGTCGTTTCCGAAATGGACGCCCGATCCGTTGCCCAACACGCAATCCGACGGCGATCTGGACGCGACGCTCACCAAGTTGGTCGCCGGTGCGCAAATGCCTTACAACCGCGGCAACGGCGTGGCCAAGAACGACCCCTTGAACAAATGCGTCCAACTCTCTTTTGACTTCCAACAAAAGGGACAATCCGTGACAAACTGGCGTCCAGTGCGGGTGGTCACCTCCGATGCCGCCGGCAATTCCATCCAAGGTTGGATCAACTCTAACTATCAAAATGGCCAGCCAACGGGGTATTATTACCAGGAAGGGCTTTGGCCAAATGAGCCGGCGTGGAAGTTGCGCGTGGAATTTTCGAGGGCGTCCGGTTTCAGCGACGATGAAATTTGGGCGCTGACAAATGTCCCGGTGCAGCCGGGCACGCAGCAGGACGTGCAAAATGCTTGGAATAGCAATTGGAACAGTTCTGGCAAGTCCAAGCCCGCATTCGCCGAAGCCACGGTCAATGGAATCCATCTGAAATTGTTTTCCGCCATCCAATACCAGGACCAAAATAACGGAGGCGGTCAAAGCGTGAGCTTTTCCCTCAAGGCCGATCCCGACCCGGAATCGGAAGGGATGCGCATGACGGTGCTCACAGCCACAGACGACCAAGGCCACGTTCTTCAGAACCGGGGAGCCAGTTGGGGCGGGGGCAATTATCAATATCAATACGCCAATGCCCGCAACATCAAGTCGCTGAACATCACCGTGGCCCTGCACAAAAGCCGGTTCGTCGAGTTCACCGTCAAGCCGGCGAAACAGTGAACACGCTCGTCGAGGATTTTCTGCAATACCTGCGCCATGAGCGCGGCCAGTCGGACAACACCGCGAAGACTTACGCCGCGCTGCTCGGCAAATTCACCGCATGGGCGGCAGCGCAAAATCTCACGGACTGGAAATCGGTCGGGCTGGCACATCTCATGGCCTTCCTGCAACACGAACGCGCCCGCCCGCTCGCCGGCGAGCCGAAGGAGTCCACCCAGCGATTGAGCAGCGAAAGCGTTTATCTCGAAATCGCCGCGCTCCGGGCGTTTTATCGCTACGCCGAAAATGAAAAATTGCTTCCGCTGAACGTCGCGGAAAATCTGTCGCTCCCGCGCCGCTGGAAACGCCTGCCGAAAGCCTTGAGCAACGACGAAATCAAAAAACTGTTCGAACCGGAAAATCCTGAAACGGCGGAGAGTTTATGCGACCAGGCCATTCTGGAACTGGCCTATGCCTCCGGCCTGCGCCTGTCTGAATTGAAAAACCTGCGGCTGGAGCAGCTTCACCTCGACGCCGGATTCATCAACGTCATCGGCAAGGGCAACAAGGAGCGCGTCGTGCCGGTGGGGCGCAAGGCCGTTGAATCATTGAATCGTTACATCGGGGCCGGCCGGCCCAGGCTCGTCTCGCCAAAATCCCCGGCGAATGTTTTTTTGACGAAGCGCGGCACACCGTTCGCGGCAGTGACGCTCTGGCTGCACATCAAAAACCGCGTCCGCCGCGCGGGCGTGGAGCGCAACATCACGCCGCACATGCTGCGGCACAGCTTCGCCACGCATCTGCTGGAGCACGGCGCGGATTTGCGGATCATCCAGGAGCTGCTCGGCCACGCGAACATCAGCACCACGGAAATTTACACCCACGTCACGGGCAACCGCCTCCGGGACATCCACCGGAAATTCCATCCGCGCGCCTGAAAGCGGCGGTGGTGAAAATTTCGTGCCGGTTTCACCGGAGCGTGGTAAAAGAAAGCATGAGCGCGCAAATCAAAACGGTCTTCACCGCACTGCTGCTGGCCGGCCTCGTCACCGCCGGCTGCTCGCAGGAGCCAAAATCCGCCACCGGACACGTCGCCAAAATCCAGCTCACCAGCGCCGCCTTCGCCGACGGCCGGCCGATCCCCGCGAAATACACCGGCGACGCCCTCAACATTTCGCCGCCGCTCTCGTGGACGAATTCGCCCGCCGGCACAAAAAGCTTTGCGCTCATCGCCGACGACCCCGACGCGCCAGCCGGCACCTGGACGCATTGGGTGATTTATGATTTGCCGCCAACTGCGACCGCGCTGGACGAGGACACGCCCACAGTGGCGCAATTGCGCGATGGCTCGAAGCAGGGATTGAACAGCTCCCAAAAAACCGGCTACATCGGGCCGATGCCGCCGCCCGGCAAGGTTCATCACTATTATTTCAAACTCTATGCGCTCGACACGATGACCGGCCTCGCGCCCGGAGCCGCCAAAACAAATTTGCTCAAGGCCATGGACGGCCACGTCCTCGGCGAAGGCCGGCTGATGGGCACCTACCAGCGCCAGCAATGAAATCTCTGCTTTCGTTGCGGCCCGAATTCGTGTTTATTATGCGCCCTTTATGAGCAAAACCGCACTCCTGTTCGCCGGCCAAGGCGCACAAACCGTCGGCATGGGCAAAGACCTCGCCGAAAAATTCCCGTCGGCCTGGGCATGGTTCGACCGTGCCAATGCCGCGCTCGGCTACGACCTCGCCGCGATTTGTTTCAACGGCCCGGAAACCGAGCTGACCAAGACCGAAAACGCCCAGCCGGGAATTTTTCTCGTGAGCTGGGTCGCGTTCCAATTGCTCAAGGAACATTTGCCGGAATTGAAATTTGACGCCACCGCCGGTTTGTCGCTTGGCGAATTCACTGCGCTGACAGCGGCGGGCGCGATGAGTTTTGAGGACGGGCTGCGCGTCGTCCGGCAGCGCGGGAAATTCATGCAGGAAGCCTGCGACGCAACCCGCGGCGGCATGGCGGCGATCATCGGTTTGGACGAAGCGTCCACGCGCGAAGTTTGCGCCGAGGCCGGCGTGACGCTGGCGAACTTAAATTGTCCCGGCCAGATTGTGATTTCCGGCGAGGCGGAAAAAATTGCCAAAGCGTGCGAACTCGGCAAAGCCAGGGGCGCAAAACGCGCGTTGCCGCTGACGGTCGCCGGCGCGTATCACTCTCCGCTCATGGCCGGCGCACAGCCAAAATTGCAGGCCGAGCTGGCCCAAATAAAAATTTCCCAGCCGATGGTGCCGGCGATTTCAAACGTGACGGCACAGGCGCACGGCAGCTCGATGGAAATTTCAGCGCGGCTGGTCGAGCAGGTCACATCGCCGGTGCTTTGGGAAAAATCCATGCGCACGCTGCTGGCGCAGGGCTTCACGCGTTTCATCGAACTTGGCCCCGGCACGGCCTTGAGCGGTTTTATGAAGCGGATTGATAAATCCGCGCAGATGCTGAACGTCGCCGACGCGGCGAGCTTGGAGGCAACGGTGAAAGCGCTTTCAGTTTAGCCCCGGATTTTCACGGATGAAACGCGGAAAGCCTCCGCAGATTTCGCCGATGGACGCGGATTTTTAGGCAAACAGTTTCTGCGAAATCTGTGCAATCTGCGGACAAAAAGTGTTTTCTTCCGTGTTCAATCCGTGTTCAATTTGTGGCTGAAAAACAATCTATGAGTCAACTTGCCAATCAAATCGCCGTCGTCACCGGCGCGGGCCGCGGAATCGGCCGTGCCATCGCCTTGAAATTCGCCGCCGAGGGCGCGGACGTGGTCTGCGTCTCGCGCACGCAGGAAAACTCCGAGAAGGTCGCCGTGGAAATCCGCGCGCTGGGCCGCAAAGCGTGGGCGTTTGCCGTGGACGTGGCGGATGCCGCCGCCGTCAGCGCCGCTGCCGAGAAAATTCTCGCCGAGCCCGGCAAGGTGGACATCCTCGTCAACAACGCCGGCGTCACGCGCGACGGTCTGCTGATGCGCATGAGCGACGCGGATTGGGACACGGTTCTGGGCACGAATTTGAAGGGTGCATTTCTGGTGACGAAGGCATTCAGCCGCGCGATGATCAAGGCGCGCGCCGGACGGATCATCAACATCTCCTCGGTCATTGGCCTCATCGGCAACGCCGGCCAGTGCAATTACGCGGCGAGCAAGGCGGGGCTGATCGGCTTCACGCAATCGGTGGCGAAGGAGCTGGCGTCGCGCGGCATCACGGTCAACGCCATCGCGCCGGGTTTCATCGAGACGGACATGACGTCGGCGCTGAAGCCGGAAACGCGCGAAGCGATTTTGAAGCAGATTCCGCTGGGCGGCCTCGGTTCGGCGGAGGATATTGCGGGCGCGGCGCTGTTTCTGGCCGGCCCATCCGCGCGTTACATCACCGGGCAAGTTTTAACGGTGGACGGCGGGATGGTAATGTGATTTAATTCGCGGCGCAAAAATAATTGAAAAAAAATTCATTCGAGGCTTGACGGCTTCGGTATTCATGGCATAGACACAGTTCAAAATTCATATTTATGGCAGACAAACCTATAGACCAGCGTGTAAAGGACATCATTGTTGAACAGCTCGGCGTGAAGCCCGACCAGGTGACGCCGGAGGCGAAATTCGTCGAGGATCTCGGCGCGGATTCGCTCGACATCGTCGAGTTGATCATGGCGCTCGAGGAGGAATTTGGCATCGAGGTGCCGGACGAGCAGGCCGAAAAGCTCCTGACCGTCGGCGACGTGACCAAATACGTCGAAGAGAACCAGAAATAGTCACGCCGCTGGACATTCCGGGGCAGCTTGGCTGAACACAGCTTGGGCTGCCTCTTTTGATTTTTTATGGCAAGCAACCTGACAGACCGCCGCGTGGTCGTCACCGGCCTCGGCGTCGTGACGCCGCTGGGACACGACCTGGAAACCTTCTGGAAAAACTTGATCTCCGGCCAGTGCGGCATTGACCGCATCACCGCGTTCGACGCGACGGCGTTCGACACGAAAATCGCCGGCGAGGTGCGGAATTTTGATCCCGCCCCGGCATTCCCGTCGCCGAAGGATGTCCGGCGCACGGATCGCTACTCGCAATTCGGTGTTTATGCCGCGTGGTCCGCGCTCAAGGATTCCGGCGCGGAACTCGACAAGCTCAACCGCGACGAAATCGGCGTCATCATCGGCTCCGGCATCGGCGGACTCGAAACCACCTCTGCCCAGATCAAAATCCTGCACGAACGCGGGCCGGGCCGGCTCTCGCCGTTCATGATCCCGATGCTCATCAGCAACATGGCCTCCGGCCTGTTCTCGATGTATCAAAATTTGCGCGGGCCGAATTTCGCCACCTGCTCCGCCTGCGCCACCGCCAACCACGCCATCGGCGAAGCCTGGCGCACCATCAAAATGGGCGAGGCGCAAATGATGTTCGCCGGCGGCGCCGAGGCCGCCATCGTGCCCATCGGCATCGGCGGCTTTTGCGCGATGAAAGCCATGAGCACCCGCAACGACGATCCCAAGCATTCCTCGCGCCCGTTCGACAAGGACCGCGACGGCTTCGTCATGGGCGAAGGCGCCGGCGTCATCGTGCTGGAGGAGCTGGAACACGCCCAAAAGCGCGGCGCGAAAATTTATTGCGAAATCGCCGGCTACGGCAACACCGCCGACGCGCATCATCTCACCGCGCCGTCACCCGGCGGCGAAGGCGCGGCGCGCTGCATGAAAATGGCGCTCCGCAACGGTGGCCTGAATCTCACCGACATTTCCTACATCAACGCCCACGGCACCTCCACGCCGCAGGGTGACGTCTGCGAAACGCAGGCCATCAAGTCCGTCTTCGGCGAACGCGCGAAGAAAATCGCCGTCAGCTCCACCAAGGGTGCCACCGGCCACATGCTCGGCGCGGCGGGCGCGGTGGAAATGACCGTCTGCACGCTGGCCATCAAACACGGCATCGTCCCGCCGACCATCAATCTGCAAAATCCGGACCCGGAATGTGATTTGGATTACGTCCCCAACACCGCGCGCGAACTGAAGGTGAACGCCATCATCAACAACTCCTTCGGTTTCGGCGGCCATAATGCCAGCATCGCGGCGAAAAAATTTAATTGATAGTTCAGAGTTTAGGGTTCAGCGTTCAGGGTTGAAGCATGGCCAGCATTCAACGATTTGAGGAAATTGAAGCGTGGAAGAAAGGCCGCGAACTGACACGACGGATATATCAAACCACTTCAGAGGCCGGTTTTTCGCGCGACTTCACGCTGAAGGATCAGATTAAGCGCGCGGCCATTTCAATCACCTCAAACATCGCCGAGGGTTTTGAACGTGGCGGCAACCGTGAATTCATCCAGTTTCTCGCAACGGCAAAAGGCTCGGCTTCCGAACTCAAATCGCAACTCTACACGGCCTTGGACGCCGGCTACATTGACAAAAGAGAATTTGATGAACTTTACAAACTGGCCCACAGCATAGTTTTGCTCATCAGCGGCTTCATGAAGTATTTGCAGCAGTCTGAATTGCGTGGTCGGAAATTCAAAACCGGCAACGAATCGCCAAAACCCTGAACGCTGAACCGTGAACCGTGAACTTTTTGTCTTTGATTGAAGCGAAACGCGAAGGTAGAACTCTCGCGGCGGAGCAGATTCAAGAATTCATCCGCGAATTCACCGCCGGGAAAATTCCCGATTACCAGATGGCCGCGATGCTCATGGCCATTTATTTCCGCGGATTGGACACCGCCGAGACCACCGCACTCACGCTCGCCATGCGCGATTCCGGCGACGTGCTGAAATTTCCACGCGACCCGCGCCCGCTCGTGGACAAACATTCCACCGGCGGCATCGGCGACAAGGTGTCGCTCCCGCTCGCGCCGCTGCTCGCGTGCCTCGGCTTCCGCGTGCCGATGATTTCCGGCCGTGGCCTCGGCATCACCGGCGGCACGCTCGACAAGCTGGATTCCATTCCCGGTTTCCAAACGCTGCTGCCCGCCGAAAAAATTGTTGAGCAAGTCCAGAAAGTCGGCTGCGTCATCTGCGGCCAGACGGACACGATGGTTCCCGCGGACAAAAAGATTTACGCCCTGCGCGACGCCAGCGGCACCGTGCCCAGCATCCCGCTCATCACCGCCTCGATTCTTTCAAAAAAACTCGCCGAGAGCCTGGACGCGCTCATTCTCGACGTGAAATTCGGCTCCGCCGCGTTCATGCAGACCAAAGCCGACGCACACAGGCTGGCGAAAGCGATGGTCGCGCTCGGCAACAAATGCGGCGTGAACACCCGCGCTATTTTGACGGACATGAACACGCCGCTCGGCCGCGCCGCCGGCAACTGGCTCGAAGTGAAAGAAAGCGTGGCCTGTCTTGAAATAGCGGAAAGCGGAAAGCGGAAAGCGGAAATTACCAACCTTCGCACGCTCGTTCTCGATTGCGCCGCGCATTTGCTCGTTCAAACCCACAAATCAAAATCCCTTGCCGCCGCGCTCAGGCTGGCGGAAGACTGCTTGAATTCCGGTGAGCCGCGCAAGAAGTGGGACGAAATGGTTGTCGCGCAGGGGGCGGACTTGAAGGCGTTCAACCGGAAACTTGCGCTGGCTTCCACCGCACCGGTCACGGCCGAATTGCAGTCGGGAAAATCTGGATGGGTTTCCAAATGCGACGCGCGCATCATCGGCGAAGTCATCCGCGACCTCGGCGGCGGGCGGCTCACGAAGGAATCCGCCATCAATTACGACGTTGGCGTGGACCGGCTCGCCAAGCCCGGTGAACGCGTGGAAAAATCCGGCGTGCTATGCCGCATTCATGCCGTAAACACGGCGCAGGCTGAAACTGCGACCGCACGGTTGGAAGGGGCCTTCAAAATTTCCCCGCGCCGGTCGACCGTCGCCAGGCTGGTTTACGAAACGATTTTGTAGCAGCGGACGTGAGTCCGCTCCATCTTTTGGTTTGAGCCGGCTCACGCCGGCTGCCACGGGATTATTTCAGCAGCTCTTCCGCGATCTGCACGGCGTTGAGCGCCGCGCCCTTGAGCAGTTGATCGCCGCACACCCAGAAGCACAGACCGTTGTCCAGCGCGCAGTCCTTGCGGATGCGGCCGACTTCGCAGTTGTATTTTTCCGAGGTGAACAGCGGCATCGGATATTTCCTGTTCTCCGGCTCGTCCACGAGATCAATGCCGGACGCCTTTCTCAACACGGCGCGGGCGGCTTCCACGCTCACGGGCTTTTCAAACTCCGCGCTCACGGCGATGGAATGGGAGCGATATACCGGCACGCGCACGCAGGTCACGCTCGCCCGGAAATTCGGGTGGTGCATGATTTTGCGGCCCTCGTTTTCCATCTTCATCTCCTCCTTGGTGTAGCCGGTCGCCAGGAATGAATCCACCTGCGGCAGCACGTTGAAGGCGATTTGATACGGATAGACTTCCTTCGTGGCCGGCTTGCCGGAAACGATTTCGCCGACCTGCCGCTTCAATTCCTCAATGGCCTTGGCACCGGTGCCGGAGACGGCCTGGTAGCTGGAGGCAAAAATGCGGTTCACGGTGAACGCCTTGTGCAGCGGATAGAGCGCCATGAGCGTGATGGCGGTGGTGCAGTTGGGATTGGCGATGATGCCCTTGTGCCATTTCACGTCGGAGGCGTTGACTTCCGGCACGACGAGCGGCACGGAATCATCCATGCGGAACGCGCTGGAATTGTCCACGACCACACAGCCGGCCTTCGCGGCAATCGGTGCAAACTCCTTCGAGATGCTCCCGCCCGCACTGAACAGCGCGATGTCAATGCCCTTGAACGAGTCCTTCGTGAGTTCCTTGACGGCAGCGTCTTCGCCGCGGAATTTGAGTTTTTTGCCGACGGAACGCGCCGAGGCGAGCAACGTCAGTTTGCCCACCGGAAAATTGCGCTTTTCCAGCGTCTTGATCATTTCGATGCCCACGGCACCGGTGGCGCCGACAACTGCGATGTGCGGATTGCGGTTCATAAAAGACACGGATTGTAGCAATTGCGAGACGGGTGTCAACGCGCCGGCGGCGGGTCGTGCATAAAATTATTGGATTTCTGATTGACCGGGATTGCCGGTTATGAGGAAATGCTAGTCTAAATCTTTCAGATGCCGAAAATTTCAGCCAGGAACGGAAACGGCGCGCCACGCCACGGCGGAAGCACGACGAAATACGACGCGCACCACAAGGTGCTGTCGGAAACTTACGGTGCCTTCGCCGATTTGCGCCGCGAGCTGTCCGACTCCAAAACCACCGTCGCCGGGCGCGAAGACCTCCTGAAAACCTTCGCCGCCTGCCCCGATTCGCAGCGCGCGTGGCTGGCGCTGGAGGATTATTTTGAAAAACTTTCCCTCTCGCGCCGCGATTTTCCCGACACCAACTGGTGGCCGCGCCTGCTGAAGGTGCAGGGCAAGGCGCGCCTCGAAGAGCTGGCGTTTCTGTTCCTCCGCGCCAAACGGTCCGTGCCGCCGGAACTCCAGCCGCACGCGAGCCTCGACCGTTTCACCAAAGCCGAGGAGGCCGAGCAGGAAGTCAAGCTCGTGCAGGAACTGGAAAACTGGCTCTCGCCGCCCGCGCTGCCGCTGCTCGACACCCCGCGCGCCACGCTCCGCGTCGTCTGCCGCCTGCAACCGGACGAGGAGGAGCCGTCGCGCCACCGGCTCGCGGTGCAATTCCTCCTGTTGCGTCCACGCACCGGCGAAAAAGCCCGCACGCTGCATGACATCGTTGACCTCGTCGTCCGCGCGACGCACGAGCAGGAGCTGTTTCCGCCCGCCGACTGGGAATTCATCCAGTGGATTGCCGACACGCACCGCCACCGCCCCGACGGCGCGGACACGCTGGTCCTGTCCGACGCCGAACTGCTCCAATGGCTCGCACGCTGGGGCGGCACCGACCGCCTGGAGTTGTGGAATGGGCCACCGGCCCGTGTGGACGGGCAAGATGCCCGTGCCACTGCCACGCTGAAATTTCACGGCCAGATTGCCGCGCTCACGCCGCATCTCGAGCCGCATCTCGAAAACGGCGACAAGGAGCTTTCTTTCACGCACCGGCTCACGCTGCCCGGCGGCGAGAGCCATTCCATCGCCGACGCAAAAATTTTCAACCGCCAGCCGCCGCTCGCGCTGATTGACCGCACATTTTACCTGCTGCGCAACGCACCGCCGGCGCCGGTGCTGAAATATCTGGCGCGCAAACCCTCCATGCCCGTGCGCAAATTGAGCCACCGGCTGCTGCTGCATTTGCGCAAAACACAGGCGAACAACGGCGTGAACTGGGAACAGCTTTGCGTCACGCATCCCGCCGCGCCGCAGTTCATCTTCGAGCTGCTCGACGACACGGTGCGGCTGCGGTTGCTGGCGAAAAGTCTGCGCGACCACAGCACCTGGTTCTGGAACGGCGGCGAATGGTCGCCGCACAACCGCGTCATCAATCCCGGCGACAAGCCGGAAATCCTCGACGACCCGCGCCTCGACCCGGCGATTCAATGGCTGCACAAACTGGACTGGTTCATGCAGGAGCCGGGCCTGTGGATTGGCGACGCCAGCGAAAATTTCCTCGGCCTGCTGGCGGGCGCGTGGGCGGGCCGCCCGGCCGAGGCGGAATTTCTCGGCAACCCGGCGTTCCACCGCCTCTTCCTGCAACCGCGACAGCTCAAACCGCGGCTCGTCGTCAAGGGCAGCGGCATTGACTGGCTGGCCGTCTCCGCCGAATGGGAGGCCGAGGGCCTCAAACTTTCCAAGGCGGATTTGGAACGGCTCGCCGCCGCGACCAGCCGCTTCGTCAAACTGCCCAACTCCGGCTGGGTGGAACTGGACACCAGCGCCGTGCAGGGCGCGCACGAGGCGATGGCCGAGATGGGCGTGGAAGGTCTCATCGCCGTGCCGCAAAAAGTCGGCATGGAACACGTCGCGCATTTGGACGAGGGCGAGCTGTCCCGATTTTCCGATTCGCCGGAGGCCAAGGCGCTGCGCGAGCGCGTGCGGGAATTCAAGGGCGTTCCGTCCGTCGAACTGCCCAAAGGTCTGCACGCCGACATGCGCCCGTATCAAAAGGACGGCTTCGATTTCCTCTGCCACCTCACGCACATCCGGCTCGGCGGCATTCTCGCCGACGACATGGGCCTGGGCAAAACGCTCCAGACGCTCGCCTGGCTGGCGTGGCTCAAGGAGCAGAACAAAAAAAATCACAAGCCGTCGCTCGTCATCTGCCCGGCGTCCGTCCTGCACAACTGGCAGCGCGAGGCGGAGCGGTTCACGCCGGAGCTGAAGGTGCTCGTGCTCGAAAGCGGCGCCGAGCGGCACAATTTGCGCAAGCAGATTCCCCAGAACGACATCATCGTGACGAATTATGCGCTGCTCCGGCGCGATCTGGAGGAACTGCAAAAATTCTCCTTCCGCGCGGTGATCCTGGACGAGGCGCAGTTCATCAAGAATCCCGGCGCGCAGGTGTCGCGCTCGGTCAAGCAGGTCAAGTCCGAGTTCCGGCTGGCGCTCACCGGCACGCCGCTGGAAAACCGCCTGCTGGATTTGTGGAGCATCGTGGATTTCATCCAGCCCGGCTACCTCGGCAATCAGGAGCAATTCGCCGACACCTACGAACCGCGCTCGCCGGCCGCCGACGAAACCGCGCCCGTGGAACCGGCCGCGCGCGGCGAAAAAACCGAATCCGTCCAGCGCATTGCGCGCAAACGGCTTTCGGCCAGGCTGCGTCCGCTGCTGCTGCGCCGGCTCAAGAAGCACGTCGCGAAGGATTTGCCCGACCGCATCGAGGAGCGCCTCGACTGCCCTCTCGGCGACGAGCAGCGCAAATTGTATCTGGCCGAGCTGCGCCGCAGCCGAGACCAGGTGATGAAGGCGGTCGAGACGCAGGGCATCAACAAAAGCAAGATGCACGTGCTCGCCGCGCTCACGCGCCTGCGCCAGATTTGCTGCCACCCGTCGCTCGTCGGCAGCGACACCGCCAGCGGCAAGACCGACACGCTGTTTGAACTGCTCGACCCGCTGGTGGCCGACGGCCAGAAGGTCCTCGTCTTCAGTCAGTTTGTGCAAATGCTGCAACTGCTCGAAAAGGAATGCCGCGCGCGGCAGATCACCACGCACGTGCTCACCGGCCAGACCAAGGATCGGCAGCAGGTCGTCAGCGAATTCCAGGCCGACAACAGCCCCGGCGTGTTCCTGTTGAGCCTGCGCGCGGCAGGCACCGGATTGAACCTGACGAACGCCAGCTACGTGGTGCTTTACGATCCGTGGTGGAACCCGGCGGTGGAGGCACAGGCCATTGACCGCTCACACCGCATCGGCCAGACGCAGACCGTGAACGCCTACCGCCTGATCGCGCCGGGCACCGTCGAGGAGAAAATCTGGGAGCTGCAACAGAGCAAGGCGCGGACGATTGCCGACGTGCTGGGCGAGGAAGGCTTTGCCCGCAGCCTCACGACGATGGATTTGGAATACCTGTTCGCGGAGGATTGAACTCGGAAGCCATTTCCGGCTGTCAGGAAACGGCTTTGAGACGCTCCCCAACAACTTCGGAATGTCAGGCAGCAATTTCCCGATGTCAGACAGCGATTCCCTGATGTCAGACAGCGATCTCCTGACATCCATTATTTGTAAAAAATGCAGGAAAACGATGGTTTTTGACAAAAACCAGGCATTTTGGCCTCCATGAGCGGGAAAAGGCGGGCATCCGGTCAACTTCCCCGCCAGCCACTCGTTTTGGGGTCTGAAGCCGCGCAACGAGCAAGGGCAGAGGCGCAAGAGCGGACGCGAGTTGCTGCATGAAATTTCCGGCACGCTGGCAATCGGCAGCACGGCCCGGACGGTTTTCATCGTGCAGGCCGCGAGCAACTCCATGTCGGACGACCGGATTATTTTTGAAGTGGCAAAGGCGAACGACTGCAAACCGGAGTGGCTGGCGGAATATGGAACGCGAACGGCGTGGTTCCGGCGCGACGGGGAGTTTCCGCCGTGCGATGATTTTGACTGGCAGCAATGGGACAATCCGGGCAACGAGGAACGCCGTGCCGTCACGGAAGAAATGCTCCGCGAAGTTTTGGCCGATGAACCGGACGGGTTGAAGGCATGGGAAATCGCAAAGCGGATTGCGGAAAAATTCGGCGTCGGCAAAAGCACAGCGGCGCGGGCGATTGAAGAGGGCGGCTATCTTCGGCGCAAAATCACGCCGGTGTCGAAGGGAGGGTTCAAGCTGAAATGACGTTGACTCGCCGGGCGCAAGGGCGTAGAGTTGCCCCGTCCGGTGGGCAAACGCCGGGTGTTCTTCTCGCCGAGGCCTGATTAGCCGGAGCAAATAAGAACTCCCATGCAGAAATGATTCGAGCCAGTCTTGGAGTCGCGTCTAATCAGCGCGTAGGAGTTTGCCCTCCGTCCGAGACTGGCTCCTTGTTTATCAGGCAAATGAAAAAACAAACATCGCAGAAACCGGGCGGCTGGAAGGCCGCGAAAGATTTGACACTCACCATCACGATCCCGGCCAAGGCTGTGCCGTTGTTCCGGGCGATGGTGGCACTGCACATTGCAGATCGGGAATACTACCGGAGTGGACACAAAGGCCGTGAACGGACGATGGGGCCGAAATGGGAAATTGAAGACGTGGCGGCGCATGGTTTGGTGCGTTGGATGGTGTCCGAAGAGTCTGTGCAGGTCATGGATGATGCTGTGAATCGTCTCTTGAACGATTGATTTCCCCAGGGGAACCACACGCCGCCAGCTTCCGGGCTGGCGGCTTTGTGTTTGACAGCCCGGCGGGAGGGGGCTATTTTTATACCGTCAATGAAGTTTGAATTTGACCCAAAGAAGAGCGCGGCAAACGCGGTGAAGCATGGGATTGATTTCGTGGCGGCTCAAGAGCTTTGGGAGGATGTCAACCGGTTGGTGGAACCGGCGCGAAGCGACGCGGAGAAACGCCAGCGGATGATTGCACAGACGGGCGGGAAGCTGTGGGCGGCAATTTTCACGGAACGCGGGGACAACATCAGAATCATCAGTGTGCGCCGGGCGCGCGACAACGAAAAGGCAGAATATGAGCAAAGTGAAGAACAAAACGACGGCTAAAAACCTGATTGAGAAATTCGACTCCGGTGAGGACGTGTCGGATTACTTTGACGCGAGCCGGGCCACGCGGCCCGGCCATGTCAAGAAACGGGTGAACGTGGATTTTCCCGTCTGGATGATCAACCGGCTGAACCTTGCGGCGAGCAGGAATGGAGTGGCGCGACAAGCACTGATAAAAAACTGGCTGGCCGACCGGCTTAAGGCCGAAGCCGCTTGATAGCGTGGCGTCGTCGCCGCCGCCGCTTTTGCTTTTCCGGGTATCAACACAGCGGACGCCCGATAAAAACGCCTGTAATCGAATCCTAGAGCGTTCGTTTTTCCGCCTTTCACGATTTTTTCCGTTTTCCCCGATCTGGCGCGGTGTGCCGGGTAGACTCTCTCTCGCTCGGTAAAAATTCAGACGGTGTGAGTGAGAGAAGAGAGAGAAGTCTTTTTCCTTCCGTGTGTCACCCGTATGGTTTCGGCGTTCGCTCTCTCGCTCAATTCCGGCACTCTCACTCTCTCACACCCATAGGAAATCAAGTGAGAGAGAGAAATCGGCGGATTGCCCGGAAACACTGCCTTTCCGGCACTCTCACTCACCGGAAATCCTAGGGGTGTGGGAGTAGTGAGAGAGTTTCGCACAGTTTCGCTTATGTGGAAAACCGCTTTCCGGGATATTACGCGCATGGCCGATACACCAATTGCAAACGAACCGCCGAAAACTCCGGCGAATCTCCCGTTAACCGTTCCGACCGTCACACACGCCGCGCCGCCGCCCGCCGCCGCAACCGTCGCCACCGGCAAGGTGACGGAAGCCGATGCCGCGAAGGAAGCGGCGGAAAAGCGGAAGCTGCAAACCCGGATTGCCGAACTGGAAGACGAAACCCGGCGGTTGCGGGACGTTCCCCGTCCGCCCGCCGTCCCCCCCGCCGTGGTAACGGAGAAACGCAGCATCATGGAAAGATTTTTAGCCGGTGAAGAAATTTAGGTTATGGCTGATTCACCGGAAACAATTGAGGCTCCGCCGGAAGTGGGAGCAGAACCTTTGCCGCCAGTTTCGGGCGGATATGCGGAAAGCGAAATCGCAGTTGCTCCCGTTGGAAATCACGCTGGCGATTCTGTCCCGGCTTATGCCGGACTCCGGGGCGGACGCCAAAGAGTTGACGGCCTCATTCCCGGCAGCAAGGAAGCGCGGGAAATGGACAAGCTCGTTGACCGCATCCGCTACTGGCGCAAAAAAAATCCCGGCAAGGTTCACCCGGAGCAGCACAAATGCCCCGGACGTTTCGGCAACGCGCCAGCCGCAACCATTTCCGCTGGGCCGTCCATCCCGGCCCCGGCCCCGCTGCCGTCCGCCGCTCCGGGCAATGCTCCTGTTTCGTTTGAAACGCCTGCTCCTGAAATTGACCCTTTGGACACTCTGGCTGGCGATGCGCAGTCTGCGCTTGAGCTTTGGACTGGCACGGATTTGGAAGACGTGCTGCGCGAGCTGGTTGAGCTGGTGGAAGAATGGCGGCAAACCGTGCGCGACCGCAAGGCCCGGAAAGCCCTGCTGCCTGAATCCGTCGTCAAGGAACTCGCCGCCGCCTCACGCTGGAATGACCGGCTGAAAAATCGCGTGGCTATTTCCGGCTCGCGCGTCTGCGCGAAGCTGCTGAATTCCAGCGGAGTTTCGGCGACATGGAAGGACGAAATCATTTTGGCGAGCGCGGCCATCGGTCTTGCGCTTTCGGAGGTCAAGGCGAACTCCGCTTTTGACAAGCTAATCGTTGCGGCGCGGAACGGGCCGCCCGTGACGGTTGAACCAAAAAACAAACCCGTTGAAGTGAAAGGCTGATTATGACGTGGACGATCAAACTTTGCGGAAATCCGTCGAAGGTGCTGGCGGAAATTATGGCTGATGAAAAAGTTCCGGCGTCCGTGCGGTTGTTGGTTGAGGACGAGATTGGTGAAATTCCTTTTTCGTTTGACAGCGTGATTGTCGCCGGTTGCGGCAACCGTGGATCATCTCTGATGCTTTTGGTTGAACCGTTCAATTCCGGCGAAGCGGCCCCGGAACGCGAACGGCTGTTTCCTTTTCCAGTGGAAACTCCGGCGGAAGTGATTCCGGTTACGGCGGCGACGACGGCCTCGGCCTCGGCTCCGGCGGACGAAGACGAAGAGCCGACAAAGTTTTCGACCGAACCTTGCCCGGTGTGCAAGGGCACCGGCTCGACAATTCCCGGTTCTGGCATTCCGTGCGAGCGGTGTCGCGGCACGGGCAAGGTGAAAACGATTGTGTTCTGATTTTGGCGGCTGAAAGTTCAACTCCTGGCCAAGCTAAAAAGTGGACGGGCAGAAATGAGTAAGCCGCCTTTTTTAACAATGAAAACAGCACTAATTTTTTTTGGCGGGGTGATTTTGTCATCGGCTTGGTGGTGTGCGGCTCTTTGGCCCCATTTACAAAATGGGGTCTTATTTGTTGCCCCAATAATTCTTACGATTGTTACCATTTTTGCGGCGGTTAGTGTCGCTCTTGACGAATGAATGAGTGACTACTCCCTGCCGCCGCGTTCCACACTGCTTGCCGGCATGACGGGCAGCGGCAAGACTTCGTTTGCGTTTCGGTATCTTCTCAACGCGCCGGTTGCGGCCCGATTTATTTTTGACGACCGGGGACAGGCGGCAAACCGGCTGCAAAAAAAACACGTCGGCACGGCGAATGAGTGTGAGGCCGCGCTGCTCTCGCGTTGGATTGTCTTCAACCCTTCGCGGATGTTTCGCGGCTGTCTGCCCGGCACGGAAGCCGGGGAAAATGCGCTGCGTTGGTTTTGCAACTGGTGTTATGACGCCAGCCGACGCGGGCGGGGCCGGAAAATTTTGCTGATTGATGAATTGTGGAAATGGTGCAACACGCGAAAGCTGCCAATTGAACTCGCCACGGTTGCCGTCGAAGGCCGCGTTGAAAATCTTGAGCTTGTCACCGCGACGCAGACGCCGGAAAAAATCCCTTTCTCAATTCGCGGTTCGGCGACGGAAGTTGTCCTGTTCAAATTGCAGCACGCGAAGGCGTTTGAAGCTTTGGACGAATTGCAGTTGCCCGGCTTTGACCCGGCGGAGATTCAAGCCTTGCCGCTCGGCAGTTACGTTGCGTTCAACCGGATTTCCGGCGCGGTGTATCGCGGAAGAATTTTTTGAGCGTGATTCCCCTGGGTGAGTTTCCCGGCGCGGTGTCACGTTTGGCCTTTCGCTCACTTTCGCTTATGTGGAAACGGTGTTTCTGGTTTAGTTGCGCACGTCTGAAGCGCGTGGTCTGAAACGCAAAGTGCTCGCCGGTGTGTAGCCGGTGGATTTGCCCGAAAGATTGCAAGGCTTCAAAACAACCGCCCGCACGGGCCTTCATCCTATGGGTAAATTCAAGCCGTATCTCATCATCGCTGCCGTTTGTCTGGTGACAATCGCCGCCGTCAAAATGTTCAAGTCCAGCCTGCCCGCTTCTGTTCAGGCTTACTTGCCCAGCTAACCGGCTGCCATCGCCAATCGCCGACAGCATCACCCCGAAACCGCAACCGCAGATTTTTTTATGACGCCAATTCGCAAACCCGCTCCGGCCTTCGTCGGAGTTGTCGCCGGTCAAGTGGCAACGCTCGACCTTCCTATCGGCAAGACATACCACGCCATTTATTTGGCTGGAACTGTCAAAAACACCGGCCAGCCTCCGGCCATCACGGATATTTTCGGCCCCGGCCCGATCAATGTGAAGCGCAATGGAAAAATCCAGCGGCAGCACCTCGTTACCGAACTGGACGCGCTGAACGCTTTCGACAAGGAGGATTTGCGCAGCAACTTCTACGGCGCGACTGGCCAGATTCAAGGCCAGTTGACCATGCCGACGCTCGTTGTCGGCACGTCGGCAAGTTTTGCTGTCGGCGACATCATCGGTTACACCGGCGGCACCGTTGCTCCGGGCGGACAGCAGGCGCAGTTTATCTGCGTCACGGCGGGCGGACTCACCACGGCCAATTGGCGCGTGAAGAACCCGGGCCAATACTCCGTTGCTCCTACCTCGACCACGCCCGTGATTATTTCCAGCGCGGCGGGCACCATCGGCACCGGCACGGTTACGCCGTCACTGTCGCTTATGACTTCGCTGCTTCCGAACGGCCTCGGCCTGTCGGGTTCGGCAGCTTACGCGGCGATCACGCCTTACACCGGCGACACTTCGACAAAATCCGGCATCAATGACTCTTCGCCGATGCGCTCAACCTCGGAAGTTCGCAACCCCGCGAAATAGCGCACAGCCAACGCCCGGCAAATGTCAGAATCGTAAGCACGGGCAAATTCCAGCACGGCCCGCGCCTGTTCGGGCGCGTGAATTGAGGGCGGCGCATCATCGCAAACCGGCGATTCCACCCCGGCGGCGGGGTTTCGGGGCAGATAATTTCGGCGGACGCCAAAGTTGAAAAGCGTCCGCACATCGCCCAGATAACCTTTGAGCGTGCGCGGTTGTAAATTCATCTTGTCCAGCCAAGATTCGATTTCGTGAACCGTGATTTCCGTGACGGCCAGCCGTCCGCGCCCGTGCGCAAATTTCACCAGCGAGTAGCGAAGGGCGCGACGGTATCTTTCCGAACGCCCAGCGCGGGCCTTGGCGCGAAGAAATTCGTTAATGAGTTCGGTGAGGGTGAGAACATCCGGCATGGCGGAGCGCAGAGCATGGACAGAAAAAGCCCCTTCGCCCGTGTGCGCACTCGCCAGAATTTGCAACTGGCGACCAATCTCCGCGAGTGCGCTCCATCCCTGCCCATCCGCACGCATAGCGTTTTGGATAGCAGGTTTTGACGAGCGTTGAGCCATCAAACCTAATGTCGGCGTGGTGCGCATAGCAGGACTTGAACCTGCACGCCTTGCGGCACTACCACCTCAAAGTAGCGTGTCTGCCAATTCCACCATATGCGCGCCCGGCCCGATAATGAAGCAGGCAAACCGCCCCGGCGCAAGCAGATTTCAATCGCCCAGCAGCCATTGCCAGCCGCGCCAGCGGTTGGGCTGGGCCGGATTGAATTTCTCGCCGTGCGTTTTTCCCAGGTCCCACTGCATGAGCAGGCCCACGCTTTCCGCGCCGCGACCGCCGGACCGGATGGCGTCCACGCCGTAGCCGCAGGTGAGCATGATCTTGAAGGCGTCGGACGGCGAGCGGTATAAAATGCCGCCGCCCACGCCGTTGAGCCAGTTGCCGGGCTGCGCCTCGCCGGGCAGATAATCCACGAAGGCGCTGGACACGTTCGCGTCGAGATTCCAGCGGCGGCTTTTGTCGAGCGGCAACAGGTAGTTGAGGTTGAGCAGCGCAAACTGGCGCGCGCTGATTTCCTGATAGTCGTAGCCGGGCAGCGTCAGGGGGAATTCCGACACCAGCGGCAGAAATCCGCCGAGGCGGTAGGCGCTGAAATGGTCGGCGTCCACGCTCGTGCCGGCGGTCAGGCGGGCGGAAAAATTCTGCTGGCTCTTCGGCAGCGTGTAGGTCAGCGCGGCCTCGGCCCAGAACAAGTGCGAGCTGGGTTCCAGTTCGCGGTCGCCGCCATAGCCGTAGGTGCCGGGATCGGTGCGGAATTCGCCCTCATACCACGCGGACAATTCCATCGCCAGCGCGGGAAAGAGCGTCGGCTCGGTGCCGCCCCAGCGCAGGCCGGTGCGCGCGCTGAATTCGCCGTGGTCGGGCGGCAGTTGAAAGCCGGACGCGGTGTTATCGTTGCGTTCATACACGGAATAATGCGCCGTGCCGCGGAGGATCAGATTCAGCGGGATCTCGTCGGCGGGGTTGAACAGGTGATAAACGCTCGCCGAAATCTCCCCGCCGTGGCCGGTGAAGGATTCGGCCGGAATGAATTTGCCGCTGCGGATTTCGTTGTAGCTGTCGGCAAATCCGCCGCCGGCCAGGCCGATGGCAAAGTCCGTTTGCGGCCCCAATCCGTTCACAAAGCCCAGCTCGGAATCCAGATACACCGGCGCGATGGCCAGCCGCAGGGTCAGGTTTGTGCGCAGAAAATCCGGCTGGTTGTGGTAGTAATAGGCATAGCCGGCAAACGGCGCGTGGCCCTCCATCGCTTGATTGTAGCCGAGCTGGACCAGGTCGCGCTTGACGGGATCAATTTGCGCGCCGGCAAAAAACGGGGCGAACAGCATCAGCCAAACCAGCGCGTGTCCGAATCGTTTCATCACCTGTTCGTAACGCAAAAGACACAAGGCCGCAAGCCGATTTACTCCCGGCTGGACACGCGGCGGCTTTTCCGGCTTACTATTCACGCCGATGTCGCCACTGAATTCCGAATTGTTAGCCAAAGCGAAAGGTCTGGGGTTTTCCGACCGGCAGATCGCCCATTTGACTGGAAGCACCGAGGACAAGGTCCGCGCCCTGCGAAAAAAATTGAATCTCGTGCCCAGCTACCGGCTCGTGGACACCTGCGCCGCCGAGTTCGAGGCCTACACGCCGTATTATTATTCCACCTACGACCGCGGCGACGACGAGGTGAAAGGCAACACCGCCAAAAAGGTCATGATTCTCGGCGGCGGCCCCAACCGCATCGGCCAGGGCATCGAATTCGATTACTGCTGCGTCCACGCCGCGTTTGCGCTCAAGGAAATTGGCTTCGAGACCATCATGGTCAACTCGAATCCCGAAACCGTCTCGACGGATTACGACACCAGCGACAAATTGTTTTTCGAGCCGCTCACGCTTGAGGACGTGCTGCACATTTACGAGCGCGAGCAGTGCTGGGGCGCCATCGCGCAATTCGGCGGCCAGACGCCGCTCAACCTCGCGCTCGGCCTCCAGAAAAACGGCGTCAACATCATCGGCACCACGCCGCAAAGCATTGAAATCGCCGAGGACCGCAAGCTCTTCGCGGCGATGCTCGACAGGCTGAAAATTCCGCAGCCGCCCAACGGCCTGGCGACGAACGCCGAGGAGGCGCTCGCCGCGTCCAAAAAGCTCGGCTATCCGGTGCTCGTCCGGCCCAGCTTCGTGCTCGGCGGCCGCGCGATGCAGATTGTTTATTCCGACGCCGAGCTGACGCATTACATGAAGTTCGCCGTCGAGGCCTCGCCCGAACGCCCGGTGCTCGTGGACAAATTCCTGGAGGACGCAACCGAGGTGGACGTGGACTGCATCGCCGATGTCGGCCAGTTCCAAAACCCCGACGAAGGCACGATCGTCATCGGCGGGATGCTGGAGCACATCGAATTTGCCGGCGTCCATTCCGGCGACGCCGCGATGGTGCTGCCGGCGCACACGCTGTCCAAAAAGGTTGTTGATAAAATCCGCGACTACACGCACGCGATGGCGCGCGAGCTGCGCGTCAGCGGCCTGATGAACGTCCAATACGCCGTGAAGGGCGAAACGGTCTTCGTGCTCGAGGTGAATCCGCGCGCGTCGCGCACCGTGCCGTTCGTGAGCAAGGCCATCGGCCGGCCGCTGGCAAAACTGGCCGCGAAAGTCATGGCCGGCAAAACCCTGAAGGAGTTGAACTTCACCAAAGAGATCCGCCCGAAGTATTGGGCGGTGAAGGAATCCGTCTTTCCGTTCAACCGCTTCCACGGGCAGGACATTCTGCTCTCGCCGGAAATGCGCTCCACCGGCGAGGTCATGGGACTGGATGCCGACATGGGCATCGCCTACGCGAAATCGCAGATGGCGGCGAACTCGTCCCTACCGCTGGGCGGCAGGGTTTTCATCAGCGTCAGCGACGCCCACAAAAAACAGGTCGCCGCGCTGGCGAAACTGTTTGCGGATCTGGGTTTTGAACTGGTTGCCACCAGCGGCACGGCGGGCATCCTGGAAAAGGCCGGGCTGAAGGTGCAGCGCATCCTGAAACTGCTCGAGGGCCGTCCCAACGTGATTGACCTGCTCAAGAACAAGGAAATCCAGCTCGTCATCAACACGCCCAGCGGCGCCGTGCCGCGCGCCGACGAAATCAAAATCCGCACCACGGCCATTTACACCGGCACGCCCATCATGACCACGTTGAGCGGCGCCAAGGCCGCCGCGCTCGGCATCGCCGCGCTCAAAAAATCCGGCTACGGCGTGAAGACGTTGCAGGAATATCACTGATGGTTGTAACGGTTGCGGTGAGGATGGCGTCCATCATTTTGTGAAATCCAAACACATCCTTTGCCGCGCGCTCGTTTTTAGCGGTATTTTACTTGGATGTTTCTCAATTGCATCGGGCGCCGACTTGCAATTGCAGGTCAGTTCTGATTTTCCCGGCGGCTCGGCCGGGGTGTTGAGCATTGACCCAGCCAGCAACACGGTTCACATCACGCCCGCCGGCGATCCCAAGCGTGGCTGGCCGTGCTGGTGGTATTTCCGTCTCGATGGTGTGGACACGAATAAACCGCTCGTGCTTGAAGTCACCGCCAATCAGGGAATCGTGCAGACCGGCACGTCCGGCAAAACGAGAAAGTTTCCCGCCGATTTTTCCCTGCCGGAGTATGCGGCAATTTCGACCGATGGAACGAATTGGGAACACACGGAGCGGGGTGAAAGGCAAGGAAGCCACAGTGTTTATAGCATCAATGCCTCCACATCCACGTTGTGGCTTGCCTGGGGGCCGCCGTTTACCTTGAAGGAGGATAATCAATTGATTGAAAACACCTGCACGCTCTGTCCTGACGCCAAAAGTTTTGTGCTGGCGCACACGCGCGGAGGCCGGCCTGTGCCCGGTGTGCGCATCTCGCAACCCGGCGCAACGAGTGACCCGCGTTATACAGTTTGGATTCAAGCCCGCCAGCATGCCTGGGAAAGCGGCTCCAGTTGGGTCGCCCGTGGATTTGCTGAATGGCTCGTGTCCAATGATCCCGCCGCCGAATCGCTCCGCCAGAAAGCCGACATCGTAATCATCCCGATCGTGGATGTGGACAGCGTTGAGACGGGTCAGGGAGGCAAGGAACAAATACCGCACGACCAGGACGAAGATTGGTCCCCCACGCCTTATTTTCCCGAGGTGGCGGCGGGAATGAAAAGTTTATCCGCATTGGCCAAGGCTGACCGGTTGGATTTGTTTTTGGATTTGCACAATCCCGGCTACGGCGCCCGCGACATAGATTTTTATCTTCCGGCTGGGCCGCTCTTGTTCCCGGCGAGGGTGGCGAACAACGACAACTTTTTCAGGATTGTGCAGGAACAAATGACCGGAGCCATCAAGTTCAACGGAAGGATCGGGCCGGATGGCAAAACGTATGATCCAGTGGTGGACACAAGCGTTGATACTTGGACCGCCGCTCAATGCCAGCCTCATACAATTTCGTTCACCATGGAAATACCTTGGAACATTTCAGCCAGCACAGCCTCCGGCTATCTGAAAGTCGGCGCACAATTGGGCCGGAGCATTGGTCTCTATTTGCAGCCAGCCATCCGGTCGAATACGAAAGAATGACTCACACCAAGAAACTAGAAAATTGTGATTTAACCATGAAACCAAAACACATCCTCTGCCTCGCGCTCGTTTTTAGCGGCACACTTTTTGCAACTTCCGCCGGCGCGCAACCAAAGGCATCGCTCGCCTTCCCCGGCGCGGAAGGCTTCGGCCAGTTTGCCAGCGGCGGCACCGGCGGCGAAACCGTTCACGTCACCACGCTCGACGATTCCGGCCCCGGCTCCTTCCGCGACGCCGTCAGCAAACCCGACCGCATCGTCGTCTTCGATGTCGGCGGCGTCATCCGGTTGAAATCCAACGTCGCCGTCAGCAGCCAGATCACGCTCGACGGCACGAGCGCGCCCGGCGAGGGCATCACGCTTTACGGACGCTCCGTCTCCTTCAGCGGCGAACACAACGTCATCGTCCGCTACCTGCGTTTCCGCGAAGGCATCGCCGGCGACAAGGGCAAATGCTCCGTGAATCTTTCCGGCGGCGGCGACATGATTTTTGACCATTGCAGCATCGAATGGGGACGCTGGGATTGCATCGGCCTCACGCGCGGCAGCCACGACATCACCTTCCAGAACTGCATCATCGGCGAGGGCGTTGACCCGCAGCGCTTCGGCTCGCTCTCCGACACCATCACTAACATCACCTACAGCCACAACCTCTGGATCAATAACCAGAGCCGCAATCCCAAGGCCAAGGGCCGCATCCAATACATCAACAACGTCGTCTATAACTGGGGCGTCTGCGGCCTCGTCGGCGGACATTCCGAGGCGGATCATTTTCTGGACGCCATCGGCAACTATTTCATCGCCGGACCGAATTCGAGCGGCCATTTCACCGGCGAATACAAGGCCACCGACCACGTCTACCAGCGCGATAATTTCGCCGACACCGACAAGGACGGAAAACTGAACGGCCGCCCGGTCGTCGCCGCCGATTTCGGCAGCGGAGACGAGGCGCCGACCCTGATGACCAACCTCACCGTCGCGCCGCAAATCGCCGTGACGATTGAATCCGCGCAATCGGCGGTGACAAACATCCTCGCCCAAGCCGGCTGCTCGCGGCACCGCGACGCCGTGGACGCGCGGCTGATTGACGCCGTGCAATCCTTCGGCACGCGCGGCAAAATCATCCATGACGAAGCCGAAGCCGGCGGCATTGACGGAACGGCGGCAGTTCAAAGCCCGCCTGCCAAATAAGACTGCGGCACCGTAGGAGCCGACGTAAGGAGGCTTACCAATGTTAGACGGTGTTCCACTGGCGTTAGACAGTGCTTCCGCAATGCTAGCGATGCTCCGGCGACCCTAGACACCGTTCCGCCGGGGTTAGCCGGTGTTCCGACGAGGTTAGACAGCGTTTCGCTGATGTTAGCCGGTGTTCCGGCGATGCCAGACCTGTTCCGCTGATGTTAGCCCTTGCTCACGCAATCCCAGGCCGTGTTCCGCCCATTCCAGACGCCCGTCCGCCGATGCTAGACCGTGCTTCGGCGACGCCAGACCAATTCCGGCGGTTCCAGCTTGAGTTCCCCGGATTGACGCACAGGAAATTTTATCAATATCATAATTTACAATAATCTCATACTTGACGGCAGATAAAAAATATAATTGACGGATGCGCCAGTCGGCGTAGTTTTTGACCAACAACCAATAACCTTATGAAAAATACACAAATCAACATCAATGCCATGCTAACCCGCGTCAACAACTTCGGCGTCGCGCACGCCGCCGATTTCACCGCCACCAGCAAGGGCGGCGCGCTGTTCGCCGTTGTTGCCGCCGGTGTTCCCAAGGTTGGCACCGCCGCCGCCGCGCAGGTTTCCGGCGGGGAAGCCGCCAAAAGCGGCACCGATACCAAGGCCGTCGCTTTCCAATGGCTGCATGACGACCTCATGGCCATCCACCAAACCGCCGCCACCCTAGCCCAGACCACGCCGGGATTGGATGACAAATTCCGTCTGCCCCATAATCTCACCTACGGCAACATCCTGCCCATCGCCCGCGCCTTTGCCGCTGATGCCGCGCCGCTCCAGGCCGATTTTGTCGCCTGCGAAATGCCCGCCGATTTTCTGGCGCAACTGAACACCGCCATCACCACCTTTGCCGGCGCCACCGACACCCAAAGCGGAGGCAAGGGCGCAAAAGCCAAGGCCACCACCGGCATCAGTTCGAACCTGCAAACCGCGTTTCAAGCCGTGCGGGGACTGGACGCCATTGTCCACAACAAATACCGCAACGACCCCGTGACGCTGGCCGAATGGGCCACCGCCCGCCACGTCGAGCGCACCCCGCGCCACGCCAAACCCGTCCCCGTGCCAGCGGCAAAGCCGTGAGACATCCGGCAAATGATTGAAACCATGCGGCTTTCGGAAACGGAGGCCGCTTTTTATCTTCAATCCTAAATGCTTTCTGGCACACTCTTGTCATGGCAAAGAAATTTGAGACGCATCCATTGCCCGACGGCCAATTGAACGGTGCCGCTCCAGCGAAGGCAAATTCGTGAACTTTTAACAACAATCACGTTTATGCCGACGAAACCCATGACCATTCGTGAAAAGTTTGAAATGCTTAACAAAGAGATCGCTCTCGAACAGGAGTATTACTGGACGCGCTTTTCTGGCTTCGCCACATTGTATGCGGGACTCTTCGTTTTGTTTTCCTTTGAAAAACACCAAGGGCTTCTGTCAGGAGCGGCAGTGGGCTTGGGTCTGATCTGGATGTATGTGCAGGCAGCAAGCCTCTGGTATGTCAATCGGCTTAAATCTGACTTTCGGAAAGTTTCTGAACAGCGAGAATTCCATTGGCCTAAACATCCTATATTTAGCAAAAAGTTTAGATCCACCACAGATGTTGCACTTCTTGTCCCCTATGGACTCACTATTCTCTGGAGCCATTTTCTGTGGAAAAATCTTGCAGCACCTTGCATTTGTTATTTTGTGGTTCTGGCATTGATAATTACTTTTTTCTTCATCCTTCTTTTAATCGCACTTTGCCTACCTCCTATTGCAAACAAGGTGTCAACGCCTAATTCTTGAAAATGGCTGGCGCATGAAAGCCAAACGCAATTTGATTCACATTTGCCTGCTGTGTGCGGCATTTCTGCAATCGGCTACTGGCGGGGCGCAGACATTGCAAACGCTCTGTTCTTTCACTGGCGGCAACGGCCAGAATCCGTGTGGTGCGCTGACATTGGGCAATGACGGCAATTTCTATGGCACGACCCAATATGGCGGCACCAACAATTATGGAACGGTGTTCAAAGTGACGACGAATGGCACATTGACCTCGCTGGTTTCTTTCAACGGCAATAATGGAGAAACCCCGCTTTCCGGGCTGACGCTAGGCAATGACGGCAATTTCTATGGCACGACTGTATCAGGCGGCAGCGGCGGTGGCGGTGGCGGGACGGTGTTCAAAGTGACAACCAATGGGACGCTGACTACACTGGTTTCTTTCAACGGCAACAATGGTGAAAATCCGTTTTCGGGGTTGACGCTAGGAAATGATGGCAATTTCTACGGCACGACTGCGGCGATCGTTACCAGTAGAGATTGGACGGTGTTCAGAGTAACAACCAATGGGGTGCTGACAACGCTGGCTACTCCTTACTCCAACGGTGGTTATCCATACGGCGCATTGACATTGGGCAATGATGGCAATTTCTACGGCACGACTCCGTTTGGTGGAATCACTAATTCCACATATCGCAATGGTATGGGAACTGTATTCGAAGTGACGATAGGTGGCACGTTTTCCACATTACTTTCTTTCAACTCTTACAACGGGGTGCAGCCAAAAGCTGCATTGACTCTGGGAACAAATGGGAATTTCTACGGCACGACTACAGGAGGAGGAGACTTCGGTGATGGAACGATATTTATGGTGACGCCCAATGGGCAATTAACAACCATGGTTTCTTTCAACGGCACCAACGGAATGTATCCAAATAGCAATCTATTGCTTGGAACTAACGGTATATTCTACGGGACAACTTCTGGAGGCGGTGATTACGGTTATGGGACAGTGTTCCAATTGACGACGAATGGCATTTTAACCACGGTTGTTTCTTTCAACCGCAGCATCGGAGGGCCTGCGGCTGTCCCGACACTGGACGGTGTCGACAATTTCTACGGCTCGACTCAAACAGGCGGCAGTAGTGGTGATGGAACGGTGTATCATTTATTGCTTCCGCCTTTGATCATCGTTCAACCGCAAAACCAGACTAATTATGCCGGTTCAGCAGCGATATTCACTGTCAATGTGACAAATTTATTTCCAGTGGGTTATCAATGGCAAAAGAACGGCGCAAACCTTGTTGATAGCGGCAACATTTTCGGTTCGGCTACAAACACTTTGACCATCACGGGTATTTCAGACAACGATGCAGCAACTTATTCGGTCATTGTCAGCAATTCTTACGGCACTGTAACGAGTTCCAGCGCGACGCTAACGGTGATTGACTCGCCCGGAATCACGACGCAACCACAAAACCAGACTATAGGCATTGGAAGCAACGTGACCTTTTCCGCCACAGCCTACGGCGCTTCGCCACTTGTTTTTCAATGGTATTTTGGCAACTCTCCGGTCGGGTCGCCCACAACCGGCGCAAATTTTTCGTCATACACATTGACGAATGTTCAAACCAACCAGTCCGGCAATTACAGCGTTCAGGTTTTCAACGGCTATGACAGTGCGACGAGTTCCAACGCAGTGCTGACGGTGATTGTGTTTGCGCCGAATTTAACCAGTCAGCCAACAAACCAAACAGTCTTGCTTGGCCGTAGCGCATTTTTCACTGTTTCCGCCAACGGCTCGGCACCATTCCAATATCAATGGCGGTTTAACAGCGCGAACATTCCGGGCGCGACCAATTCCGTTTACACGATTCCGGCGGTGGTTGCCACCAACACCGGAAATTATTCCGTTACCGTGACCAATTCGGCGGGCGGTGTGATAAGTTCCAATGCCATGCTGACGGTGATTGTCCCGCCAGTGGTGTCGTTTCAAATCCTCGCCGGTTATCCTCAACTGAATTTGAATGGAATGTTAAGCAGCAATTTCATCGTGCAATACAGCACCAATCTGGCAGGAACAAACTGGATCAATTTGCGTTCCATTTCCAATCTATCCGCCAATCCGTATCAGTTCCTCGACGCTGCCGGAATTGTTCCACCAGCGCGGTTCTATCGTGCATTGATGCAGTGACCATGCTCATCTTGTCTTTCTCACTTTGACAGGAATGAAATCGGAAGTTCCCGCACTGCTCCCGCTGCTGAAGCAATACTTCGGGTTCACCTCGTTCCGCCCGTTGCAGGAGGAAATCATCCGCGATTCGCTCGCGGGCAATGACGTCTTCGCGCTGCTGCCGACCGGCGGCGGCAAATCGCTTTGCTTCCAGCTTCCCGCGCTCGCGCACGACGGCCTCACCGTGGTCGTCTCGCCGCTGATTGCGCTGATGAAAGACCAGGTGGACGCGCTGCAAGCCAGCGGCGTTCCCGCGACGTTCCTGAATTCCTCGCTCGCAGTGGGCGAAGGCCGGCAGCGGCTGCGCGGCCTGCACAATGGCGAATTTCGCCTGCTTTACGCCGCGCCGGAGCGGCTGATGCTGTCCGGCTTCCTCGAAGATTTGCAGCGCTGGAACGTCCGGCTCATCGCCGTGGACGAGGCGCATTGCATCAGCGAATGGGGCCACGATTTCCGTCCCGAATACCGACAGCTCGCGCAGTTGCGGGAGTTGTTTCCCAAAGTTCCGTTCATGGCGCTTACCGCCACCGCCACGACGCGCGTGCGCGAGGACATCGTCACGCACTTGAAATTGCGCGAGCCGAAAATTTACGTCGCCAGCTTCAATCGCCCGAACCTGACCTACCGCGTCATTCCGAAAAACAAGCCTTACGACCAGTTGCTGGCTTTTCTCCGCGCGCGGCCCAAGGAAGGTGGCATCGTCTATTGCCAGTCGCGCAAATCCGCCGAGCGCGTCGCGGCGAATCTGACCGAGGATGGCGTGAACGCGCGCCCGTATCATGCCGGGCTGACGCCGAAGCAGCGCACCGAGCATCAGGAGCTTTTCCTGCGCGACGACGTGCGCGTGATTTGCGCGACCATCGCCTTCGGCATGGGCATCAACAAGCCGAACGTCCGCTTCGTCGTCCACTACGACCTGCCGAAAAACATCGAGGGCTACTACCAGGAAACCGGCCGCGCGGGCCGCGACGGTCTGCCCAGCGAATGTGTTTTGCTCTTCAGCGCCGGCGACGTGGTGAAGCAGACGCAGTTCATTGACGAAAAACCCGGCCTGCAGGAGCAGCAAATCGCCCGTGCGCAATTGCAGCAGATGGTCCACTACGCCGAGTGCGCCGGCTGCCGGCGCGTGGAACTGCTGCGCTATTTTGGCGAGGATTTCGATGCCAGTATTCCGTCCGAAAAATCCGCAATTAATTGCGGCGCGTGCGACAACTGCCTTTCGCCGCGCGCCACGTTTGACGGCACGCTCGCCGCGCAGAAATTTCTCTCCTGCGTCTATCGCATCCGCGAGAAGCAACGCTTCGGCGTCGGCTTGAACCACGTTGTCGAGGTTCTGACCGGCGCGGACACGGAAAAAATCCGCAAGTGGAGTCACGAGCAGCTTTCCACCTACGGCATCGGCAAGGAACACAGCCGACCAGAATGGGCCGTCATCGGACGCGAACTCGTGCGGCTTGGTTTTCTGCGGCAGACGGCGGAAAAATTCAGCGTGCTGGAACTGACGAACGACGGCCTGGCGGCGCTCAAGCAGCGGAAGAAAATTACGCTCACCCAGCCCGCCGTCGCGCCGGAAACAAAACTCCACCGCGCGGGCGAAATCTCCTGCGACGAGGTTTTATTCGACCGACTGCGCGCGCTCCGCAAAAAGCTGGCGGATGAACGCGACGTGCCGGCTTACATCATTTTCTCTGACGTGGCATTGCGGCAGATGGCGCGGAATTATCCCGCCAGCGAAAGTGAGTTCGCCCGCATCAGCGGCGTCGGCGAGAAGAAACTCCGCGAGTTTGGCGACATTTTTCTCGGCGAGATTGCCGCGCATTTGCAGACGAACGCCCGCCAGATTTTTGCCGACGATTCCTTCACCGCGCCCGCCGCGCCGCCGCCGTCGCGCGGCAGCCTCGGCGATTCCGCGCGGGAAACGCTGCGCCGTTTCCGCTTCGGCCAGACCGTCGAGCAAATCGCCCGCGAACGCGGCGTGACCAACGGCACCATTTACGGCCACATCGCCGAGGGCATCGAACGAGGCGAGCCGGTGGATTTAGACAAGTTTTTCACCGGCGACGAAAAACAGAAAGTCGCCGCCGCCTTCCGCGCGCACGGCTCCGGCGCGCTGTCTCCGGTCTTTGAATCCCTCGGCGGTAAAATTGACTATGGCCGGCTGCGGATTTTCCGCGCGGCGGCCAACGTCAGAAAGTAGGACAGGCGTCGCGCCTGTTCTGCACTGATGATTGTTTCAGCTTCCCCACCTCGATGTCAGCCTGTCGCGTCGGTTCGGGAATGCGGTAGCGTGTGCAACAGGCCAGAACCAGTTTGATGGCGGAATCCAAATCCACACGATGACCGATGCTCACAAACACCGGACGAATGCCTTTTTGAGTCCGCAAAGCAACACCAATCTGTTCGTCGCCATCCAAGAGCGGTGTAATCGCGCCAGCCTTTCGGGCGAGCTTTCCAAATGTTCCAGTCAACCGGCTCTTGCCAACGCCGACGCCGGGCCGGTCCAGTTCAATCGCCAGATGCGACGCGATGCCGCACCGGCGCGGATGGGCGAATCCCTGCCCGTCAAACAAGATCGCGCCGAATTCGTGCTTCAGCGCGCCAATCGCCTGCCTGACGGCCGGGCCTTCGCGGAAACTCAAGAAACCGGGGATGTAGGGAAATTCCGCCGGTCGCGTCGCGTGGGCAATTTCAACGACGCGCCACGTTTCCCGGTCATAAACCACGGCGGCGGCAAAGATGGTCTGCTTGTCGGCGGAAAACGCGCAGTCCGCCCCGGCGACAAATCGTGGCAGCGGCTCCAGCGGCGTGATTATCATCCGTCCGCGCAGCCGCGCCTGCGTCGCCTTCCATTCCCCGACCAGTGCCGGCCAGCCGGGATCGGATTTGCCGCGCACCGTCATGCGGCATTTTCCTTCGCGCGCAGCACGCGCCACTCGTGCGTCCACCGGTCAATCCGGCAGACGGAAACATAATCGCAAAATTCGCACGGCGTTTCCGTGCCTTTGCGATACGGGTCCACTTTCGCCTTGCCGTCAAAAATGGCGCGGCCCATTTCCTGCAATTTTGTTTCAACTCCTTCCAGCAATTTTTCAAACTCGCCGCGCGGCAGCGCCTCGGTCGAGCCTTTGCGGAGCGAGCCGTCCTGATTCAGCCGGTAATTGAATTGGTCGGCAGCCCCGGCGCGATCCAGCTTTGGCAGTGACCCGGCGTCGAACCGGCCGTGGTGGCGATACGCGAGTTTGCGGGCGTCGGCCGCGTCCAAAACCTCGTCGCGCGTTTTGCCGCCCTCGAACTGGCCGCGCAGATTGACAAAAAAAACGCCGGCGGGAACCAACTTTTTCGCGCCGAATGTTTCGCGCGGATTTTTCCAATGCCGGAGCGCGTTCAGATAGGCGGGCAGTTGCAATTGCACGCCGTGTTCCACCAGCAGCGCGTCCCATTTCTTGCCGCCGGATTTGTAATCCATCACCACCGCAAGCACGCCGCCGTCCGGGTCGCGCCACAAATCCACGCGGTCAATCCGGCCTTGCAATGAGAGCTTGCGCCCGCCGTCCAAATCAATTTCCCACGCGGACGCGCGGGAATCTTTGCCGCCAAAATCCAGTTCCGCCGCCGCCGGGTCGAATTCATATTGCCCGCGCATCCACGCCACGATGACGGCGGCGAAATCCTGCAACGCTTCGGTCATCGCGCGCGCCTCGAACCGCGTCCGTGCCGTGTCGCGCATCAGCCCCGCCCGGAAATTTCCCATGAGCCCGCCGGCGGCAACACCAATCCGTTCGCGCGCCTCCGGCGGCGTGATGTCGCGCCAGCGCCTGCCTTCGGCAGCCAGTTGTTCGTGAAAAATTTTCAGGACCTCGTGCTGGAAACTGCCGCGTTCGCGCGCGTCCAGCTCGAACAGCTTCCGCTCGCCGGCGCGCAGGCCGGAGCGGACGAAGAACTTGAACGGGCACTGGGCGAATTCCTCCAGCCGGCTCACGGAAGTCTGCAGCACCGGGCCGAACAGTTTTTCCGCAAGCGCGGGGGAAAGATCTTCCTTTTCATCCGGTTCGCGCAATTGCGCCAGTTTTTCCGCGAGTGACTTGAGCGCGGGAAGCTCCAGCAGCCATTCCCAATTTTCAATTTTTAATTTTGAGTTTTTAATTGTTTCCAGCGGCACGACAAGCTCGTTCACATGTTCCGCGTCGCACCCGTCGAAGCGGGCGGAAAACTCTTCGACTTGGAGTTGTGGAAAAGTCCGTTGTAATTGCGCAACGAACGGCGATGGATTCAACGCCCGGCCGTCGGCGTCGTGGCGCGAAAAAGCAACGGTCAATTTTTCACTCGCGCGGGTGCAGGCGATGTAGCCGTAGAAATGCTCGCGCGAAAGCCGGTCGCGCAAGTCCGGGCCGAGCGAAACCGCCCGGCCCAACTCATCCCGGTCGGCCTCGGTCAAAATGGCGGAGGGCGCGGGCGCGGCGGGGAAAATGGATTCGTTCATGCCCAAAACGAGCGCGAGCTTCAAATCGGGATTGCGCGCGCGGTCAATCGCGCCGACCAGCACCTCGTCGAGCGAGGGCGGAATGACGCCGACGGTCAAGCCGGCCAGACCGGCCTCCAGAATTTGCAGCCAGTCCCGCAGCGGCAGGGACTCGTTCGGAAACGCAAGCATAAGATTGTCGAGCCAGGCGTTCATCTGCTCCCAAACGGTCTGGTGAATTGCGGATTGCGGATTGCGGATTGCGGATTTTTCCTCGTCAAAGGTCCAACGCTCCAGAGTTCGTTCGACTTTCAGATCGCTCCAGAGTTCGCGCAGGGCTTCGGCCAGTTGCGCGCCGGTCGGCTGGAATGGATTCCGGCCAAGCCGGTCGGAGAAATTTTCAAACGGCGGCAGGATTTTCCGGCGAAGCTGTTCGGAAAATTCGTCCGGCAGCGGCTCGCGCCATTTTTTGCCGCGCCAGCCAAATTCGAGCGCGGCGTTTTCCAGCCGGTCAATGTCGGTTTCCTCGACCGGACAGAATCCGGCCTTGAGCGCGGCGAACCAGTCGTCGTGCCGCCAGTCGCCCGCGACGGTGCGCAGCGCGCTGCGGGTCAGCTCGGCCAGCGGGTGGTGCGCGACGGATTCGCGGCGGTCGAGGAAGAACGGGATGCCGTAGCGGCAGAAAGTCCGCGCGAGCGGCTTGTGATAATTTGCCAGATTTCGGACGAGGACGGCGCAGTCGCGGAAGCGGTTTCCGGCGCGGACAAATTTCAGGATTTCGCGCGCGGCGAAAACGGCCTCGGCTTCGGGATTGGCGCAGGCAAAAACTGAAATTGCGGATTGCGGATTGCGGATTGCGGATTCATTGCAAGCCGGCTGCATCCAGTTCCTTTCGAGCCGGGCGAGTTCCGAATTTTCCGGGAAGCGGCTCCGTCCCGGCTGGCGCGGTAGCATTTCAACCTCGATTTCGCAGCCCGGCAGATTTTCAACCCGACGGCGGCATTGCGAACAGGTTTTGCCGACGGCGGCCCAGATCGAAAGCCAGGAGTCTTTGGCGCCAGCAAGCTGCGCGCCGGATTCGTCGAGGCAGAACGCGAGCGTGGCGCGCTCGCAGAACGGCAGGGCGGCGGCGAGCAGGTCCAGTTCCTGCGGCGTCATCTCGGCGAAACCGTCGAGCCACAGACCGGAAAAGCGGAAAGCGGAAGGCGGAAAGCGGAGATTTTCCCGCAGCGCGGTGGTGGCGAAATCGAGCAGGCAGTTCGCGTCCTGCAATCCGTGTCCGGCCAGCCAGCCGGCGTAATTTTCCGCCAGCAGCGCGAGGTCGTGGAGTTTGCCGCGCAATTCGGCGGGCAATCCGCCGGCCTGCGAAAGCGCGCGGAGTCTGGCGGGCGTGAGCTGGTGCTGCTGGAACTCATTGATCAGCGCGCTGGCTTCCCGGGCGAAACCCGGCCGGCGCGCGCTGCGGCGGAACAATTTCAGTTCATTCTCATGCTGCAGGAGCAGCGCGCGCAGGATCATGACGCGGCCCTCGTCGGACAACAGTTTCGGCGGGGCGACGGAGCATTTGTCGAGGACGAACCGCGCCAGCCGGTCGAAGGACAGGATTTGCAGCCGCGTGTAGCCGGAAATGTCCGCGCCGGCGAGCAACTGGCGTTCGAGCTGGAAGGTGGCCTGCTTGGGCGCGAGCAGAATCAGCGGCCCGCCTTTGGGATTTTCCCGCAATGCGGTGCGGATTTCCTTCAAGCATCGGAACGTCTTGCCGCTGCCGGCCGGGCCGAGGAGAAATCGCGCTTGCACAAGGGATTTTCCCCAAAAAAGGCCCGCGGCGGAAAGCAATTTATTCGTCATTTATGGCAAATTCAGGCTGGTCGCAGGCTGTGTTTTTTGTTTCCTTTGCCGGGAAACCCGCTATGATTTGCCCTGTTTGGGAAGTCAGAATTTGTTAACAGAACAATGAAAGAAAGAAAATTATGCCATTGACACATACACGGGAATTGTTTGCGAAGGCGTTGAAGGGCAAATACGCGATCGGCGCGTTCAACGTGAACAACATGGAACTCATCCAGGCCATCGTTGAGGCCTGCGAGGAGGAAAAGGCACCGCTCATCCTCCAGATCTCCAAGGGGGCACGCCAATACGCCAATCCGGTTTACCTCAAAAAACTCATCGAGGCGGCGGTCAGCCTGTCCAACATCCCCATCGCCGTCCATCTGGACCATGGCGACACCTTCGATCTGTGCAAACAGTGCATTGACGAGGGGTTCACGAGCGTGATGATTGACGCCAGCCACGAGCCGTTTGAAAAAAACGTCGAGATTTGCAAAAAAGTTGTGGACTACGCGCACAAGCACAACTGCTCCGTTGAAGGCGAGCTCGGCCATCTGGTCGGCGCGCAGTTTGACGATGGCGAAGAAGGCGGCGCGCACTCCACTAGCGGCCATTACACCAACCCGGACGAAGCCGTCAAGTTCGTCAAGGAAACCGGCGTGGATTCTCTCGCCGTCGCCATCGGCAACAGCCACGGCGCCTACAAATTCAAGGGCACACAGCACCTCGACCTCGAGCGCCTCAAGCTCATCAAGAAAGCGCTCATGGACGCCAACCTCGGCGATTATCCGCTGGTGCTCCACGGCGCTTCCAGCGTGCCGCAATATCTCGTCGCCGAAGTCAACAAATACGGCGGCAAAATGCCCGACGCGCAGGGCGTGCCGGAAGCCGACATCGAAATCGCGCGCCGCACGGGCTGCACAAAGGTCAACATTGACACCGACCTGCGCATCGCCCTGACCGCCGGCATCCGCAAGGTGTTCGTGGAAAAACCGGGTGAATTCGATCCCCGCAAATATCTCGGCCCGGCCCGCGCCAACGTCAAGGATCTCGTTCGCCACAAGGTGAAGAACGTTCTTTGCTGCGCCGGTCACGCCTTCGACTAAATCGAAATTTACCATCACGCCCCAAGCCAGTGCGGCTTGGGGCTTTTTGTTTTCCGGGCAAAAGTGGCACAGATGCTGTGCCAAAAGTTTCCAGCCGCCCCTTCTCTTCCGGTGTCAAAATTTAAAAAACACCGTGATTTCAACAGTTTCCGCGCACGAACCGGCTGGCATGGCCAAAGCTAAAAGAGACTTGTTGAAACAACAAACCAACGAAAGGACAATTATGATGAAACTGACAAAATATGAAAGACCCGGGCTGGTCTGGCCGGGCTTTGGCCGGCTGGCCGGATTGCAAGATGATCTGGACCGGCTGTTTGAATCGCCGCTGACGGGCTGGGCGCCCGCGCTCGACGTGCAGGAGGACAAGGACAAATTCACGATTCATGTGGAACTGGCCGGCCTCAAGCGCGAGGACATTGAGGTGTCATTGCAGGAGGGCGCGCTCGTCATCTCCGGCGAACGCAAGTCCGAGAAAATCGAAGAGGACGCGGAAATTCACCGGCAGGAACGTTTCTACGGGAAATTCCAGCGCGCGCTGACGCTGCCCGAGCCGGTTGCCGCCGACAAGGTGACGGCAGATTACAAGGACGGTGTGCTGACCGTCACGCTGCCGAAAACCGAGGAGGCCAAACCGAGGAAAATTGACGTGAGCGTCAATTAAGCCGGTTCGGAACAAACCACAAACTCCCACGATGGAAAAATCGCGGGAGTTTTTTTGCTTTGCCTTTGGTCCAATGGCATGGCTTACTATGCTGCTCGCAGACGTGGTAGGTTACCCAAGTGGCCAACGGGGGCAGACTGTAAATCTGCTGGCTATGCCTTCGATGGTTCGAATCCATCACCTACCACCACTTTGATTCAGACCAATAAAATCAATAGTTCTGTGAAGTTTTGATTTTTTGAAATCGGAGTCGCAATGCAAAGTCGTGACATTGCCAATGTCTTCCAAGGCTGTTTAAATCAGTCACGGCATGGTCGCGGTTCCTGCATTTCGCTGCGAATCCAGTTTCCGATGAGCGCACGCCTCATAATTTCACGCCACTTTGGGGCCGTGGGATGCGGATGGGAAAATTCCGATCGTTGCCACAAATAAAAAAGGCGGTCCGTTGCCGGGCCGTCATACGCCCGCCGACCGGTGACGACGGTGACTTCGTGTCCCTTTTCCGCCAGCGCCGACACCAGTTCGGCCAGATACTGGCCGGTGGCCATCACGTCGGGATAAAATGTCTGATTGAGGAGAAGAATTTTCAAAGATGAAACTCAATGTTCCGTCCGCCGGATTTTTAATTTGATGGCTCCCGGCAATTCATTCTTGGTGACCAGGACGAGATAGCCGCCGCCGCCCGCACCGGACAGTTTCCAGCCGAGCGCCGAGCCGGCGTATTGTCGGAGGGTGGCACGCACTTTTGGATCCGACATGGCGGGGAAGAGGCTGACTTGCGCCTCAAAGGACGCCCGGAAATGATGTCCAAACGCCTCCAAATCGCGCTTCAAAATCGCACGCCAGCAGGCATCCGCCGCGGCCGCGAGAGGGCGCACACGCCCCGGCGTGATCCGCCTGCCCTTGAAAACATCGTATCCCGATTTGCGCGGCCCCAGGGGAACCAGACACAAATGCTGTTCCAGCCAAGTCAGCACGTCTTCATTGTCCACCGATGTAATCTTCACCGGCCAGAACGCGCCACGATAATCCAACCGGTTCAATCCCGGGAAGACGATGCCGATGGAATCCTGGGAGCCGGAAAACTGCACCGTGCCCGGCGGATTCTCGAAGGAAAACAGCACCCGCGCCAGCTTGTCCCGGTCGTCGTCGGGAAGATCCGTCTGCCATAATTCAATCGCCCGGCGCCGGGTGCTGGAGGCCATGCCGCTGCGCTCGTTGAACTCCAGCGTCGGCTCCAGGCAGATGGTCAGCACCGGCCCCGCGCCGTGCTCTGAAACAAACGGCTGGTCCAGCCAGCCCCCGGCCAGATCCAGCCGATACGGAATCTGGCATTCCTGGCGCAGACTCGTCGTGGACCGCGCCGGCAGACCTTCCTGCGGATCGCGCCGCAACACGATGTATTTGATCCCCATGCGCTGGCAGAGTTCAGCCTTGGCGGGGGTGTTGCCCTCCTCGTTCACGATAAAAACATCCGGCTTCACCCGTTTGAGCTCATCCACGAAATCCAAAATGCCCGTCCCCCGGCTGATGACGCAGCGCTTCACGTGTCGCACGGCTTCGAGCATGTATTTGCGCTCCCGCTCGGTCGTGACCGGCGCCCGGCCCTTCAATCCGATCAATGTGCGGTCAGATCCCAGCGCCACAAACACATCTCCATGCCTCGCCGCCTTTTCCAGAAAACGGATGTGGCCGCTATGCAACATGTCAAAACAACCGCTGACGAAGACCTTCTGTTTGGGCATAGGCAGGCAGGTTAAATGCGCGCTGATGGCGAACGCCAGAAAAATGATTTCAGGATGAAGCCTTCAGTTTTTCCCGCCGGCGCATTGCCGCCAGAAGCGCCGACCGCAAAGCGCCAGCAAACCGGTTCCGGATATTGCGCCCCACATGGCGGATTCGGGAACAGTTTCAACAAGCGTGACTGTAAAACTAATATCGTCAATGCGCCAGTTGGCGGAACTGGGGTTATTTCCACTGCCATCGGAACCATAGATTCTAAATATGATACTCGTGTCGGAAGCCCCGGTGAGTGATCCGCTCAAAGGGGGACCGATCATTGCCCAAGAAGGATTGCTGCCGGTGGTGGTCAGCCCGGACACCGTGCCGATTGCCGCGGAATAATCGTCGACGCTGGAATAAAGAGTAATTTTAGTCGGCCCGGTGCTGGTGCTCCTTGAAGCCAGGGTTACCGAATCGAGTGTGATTGCATAGCCGGCGGCAGGAGTCAGTGTGACTTGAAAATATGTGCTGGTGCCTGTTGAAAACGCGGCGGGTTTGGCCTTCGCCTCGAAATTGTCACCACCGGAAGCATTGGCATATCCCGACGAGGAACTGCTGTCGCCAACCAGCGTCGCCGCCGATGAGCCGGACTGATTCACCGCCGGATCAGTGAACACCGCCGAAGCAATCCCCGCCGCATCCATTCCCAAAACTGAAGTTGAAGCTGCCGTGTTCCCGTTCCAGTAAATCACCGCCGCCCGGCCTGAACAAGCACCGGCAGCCATTATCACCAAAATGAACTGCCATTTCCGAATCATAAGCTTCCGCCTTTCTGATAAGCGTTTTCTCTGATGCGAGTCTGGATGGTAACAAGATTAATCCGCACGTCAACAACTTCATAAAGTTATAAGAATCCATTTTTAAATGATTAGCATTTCAAATTCCGACTGCGCGACTGCGCGCCCGTCACCGGATACGCGAGAAACTACGGCGCAAAACCGGGAACACGCAAACCGCGCGGCGCAGCGCACCCGGCGAATAGAATTCGCCGGGAATCCCATTGTGCGACGGTTTCAGCCGAAAACACTTCAGGCATCCTGATGGCGCCGAGTTTGGCCGGTTGCTCCCCGGGCGCCGCCAGAATCATCGTCTCAATGCAAGGCATTGCTGTAGTTCGCGGCACATACCATCAACTCGGCGGTTTGTTTAAGCAAGGACCCCTGATCAATCGCGGAGGCAATCATCCGTCGTTCTTGAAATCGTTTTATCACCACTTTCTGAAAATATTGCTCTGCGTCTTTGCGTCTCTGCGTTAAAATGGGTGCATGTTCGACTCGTTAAGCGGCAAACTCCAGAACGCCTTCCGTAATTTGCGCGGCCTCGGCAAAATTTCCGAGGCCAACGTCGGCGATTCCCTGCGCGAAGTCCGCATGGCGCTGCTGGAAGCCGACGTGAATTTCAAGGTCGCCCGCGATTTCATCGAGCGCGTCAAAACCAAAGCCATCGGCGCCGAGGTCGTCCAGAGCGTCCAGCCCGGCCAGCAAATTGTCAAAATCATCCACGACGAACTCGTGGACCTGCTCGGCTCGACCAACGCCACGCTAACGCTCGACGGAAATCCGAATTCAATTCTGATGGTCGGCCTGCACGGCTCCGGCAAGACGACTTCCAGCGGCAAACTCGCGCGCCTGCTCCAAAAACAGGGTCGCCAGCCATTACTCGTGGCGGCGGACGTTTATCGTCCGGCGGCGATGGATCAATTGGAAACGCTCGGCAAGCAAATTGAAATTCCGGTTTTCCTGAAACGGGGCGAGACCGACGTTTTGAAGATCGCCCGCGAAGCGCTCGACTTCGCGAAAGCCAACGGCCGCAATGTTTTGATTTTCGACACCGCCGGCCGGTTGCAGATTGACGAGCCGCTGGTGCAGGAACTCGTCCGCCTGCGCGATCTGGTGAAGCCGCAGGAAATCCTGCTCGTGCTGGACGCCGCCACCGGCCAGGAGGCCGTCAACGTCACCACACATTTCGACCAGGCGCTGCAAATCACCGGCTCAATCCTCACCAAGCTCGACGGCGACGCGCGCGGCGGCGCGGCGTTGAGCATGAAGGCCGTCACCGGCAAGCCCATCAAGTTCGCCGGCACCGGCGAGAAGCTGGACGAGTTCGAGCCGTTTCATCCCGAACGGATGGCGTCGCGGATTCTCGGCATGGGCGA
>Ga0181516_10000100_pt1 | contig 89282 bp, 78 predicted proteins | sample PEATcosm2014_Bin_25_FD_121104 | JGI IMG/M metagenome (GOLD analysis project Ga0181516, IMG submission 121104) | Peatland microbial communities from MTU Mesocosm Facility, Houghton, MI, USA - PEATcosm2014_Bin01_10_metaG | ecosystem: Environmental > Terrestrial > Soil > Wetlands > Peat | place...
CACCGCATCGCCATCAAGAACCCCGACGGCCACTTTTTGCAGCAGAAGCTGCTCGAGGCCGAGGGGTGGACGGTGGAGGCGGATGGGAAACTGAAGCGGGAATGAGGGCTCTGCAAAGAGGACTCACACCGAGGCACGGAGGCGCAGAGAGGAGGAATCCGGGGGCAAGAGGTTTCCACGCGGTGGCGCGGGGCTCGGAGAAGCCAGAAAAGAAGGAGTCTCGCGCAGAGGCGCGGAGGCGCAGAGGAAAACGGAAGAGGGGCCCCGGGCCACCGTCTCGCCACTGGCGTTCATCCGCGTTCATCCGGTCTGTTCTGAAAGAGGATCACCGCACCCTGGCCTCACGCGGAGGCGCGGGGGCTGTGAGTAAAGAGAGAAGAAGGAGTCTCGCGCAGAGGCGCAGAGACGCAGAGACGCAGAGAAAAACGGAAGAGGGGCCCGAGACGACTTTGCGGCCTCTAGCGTTCATCCGCGTTCATCCTGTCTCTTCCGAAAGAGGATTTCACACGGAGTAGAGGACGAGCGGAAGTTCGAATCCCGTCCGCCGAATCCCGCCAATCCTGCAATCCTGTCACATTCCTCAATTCCGTAAGTACCCGGTTCATCCGGCCGATTCCTGTTATCCGGTCAGACTTCCGTCCCTGTCCGAACCCGATGCTCAGTAGTTGAGGGGCCCGTTCAGGTTGGGCATGGGCCTCACCACGTACTCCTTCCTCACCAAGTACTTGATCCCCTCCACTGTGGCGCGGGCCGCCGAGACCGTGGTCGTGTACGGGATCTTCTTGCGCACCGCCTCGACCCGGATCGACGCGTCGTCGGAGTGGCTGTAGCGGCCCTTGGGCGTATTGATCAGCAGGTTGACGCCGCCGGAGCGCAGGTGGTCGAGGATGTTGGGGTGGCCGGCCTGGATCTTGAGGATGGTGTCGGCCTTCACGCCCTGGGCGCGCAGGAACTCGGCGGTTCCCGGGGTAGCCGTCACGAGGAAGCCCAGGCCGACCAGGTCCTTCACGATGGGGAGGATGGACTGCTTGTCGAGGTCGTGCACCGACACGAACACCGTTCCGTGGGTGGGGAGCTGGGTGCCCACGCCGGCTTGGGCCTTGGCGTAGGCCTCGCCGAAGCTGGTCCCGGTGCCCATGCACTCGCCCGTGGACTTCATCTCGGGGCCGAGGACGGGGTCGAGGTCCTGGAACCTGTCGAAGCTGAACACGGCTTCCTTCACGGCCCAGCCGGTCAGGCACTTGCCAACTCCGATTCCTGTCGCCGCGTCCACGAGGCCCTGCTTCTTCAGGTCCTCGCCCAGCCAGACCCTCACGCCTGTCTCGATCAGGCTTACACCCGAGGCCTTGGAAAGGAAGGGCACGGTGCGGCTGGCCCGGGGGTTCACCTCGAGGATGTAGAGCAGGCCGTTTTGTTCGGCAAACTGGATGTTCAGGAACCCGACGACAGGGAGGGCGCGGGCGATCAGGACCGTCGCGTCGATCATCTCCTGCAGGATGTGGGGCTTGGTCATGAACGCAGGGAACACGCACGCCGAGTCGCCCGAGTGGATGCCCGCAGCTTCAATGTGCTCCATGATGCCGCCGATGTATACGTTGGTGCCGTCGCTTACAGCGTCGAGGTCGTATTCGAAGGCGTCCTCGAGGAACTGGTCGACAAGCACGGGGCGCTTCTCGCTCATCTCAACGCCCTTGGCGACGAAGATCTCGAGGTCTTCGGGGGTGCTGGCGATGAACATCGAGCGCCCGCCCAGGACGAAGCTGGGCCGCAGGAGCACGGGGAACCCGATCTCCTTGGCGAGCTTTCGCACCTCGGACGCGTTGGCGGCCTTGCGGTTGGCGGGCTGGCGGAGTCCGAGCTTGGTCACGAGGGCGCTGAACAGACCCCTGTCCTCGGCAGCGTCGATGCCCGCCAGACTGGTTCCGACAATTTTGGCACCCCAGTTCTGCAGCTCCTCGGCCATGTTGAGCGGTGTCTGTCCGCCGAGCTGGACCACGACCTCGCGCACGTTCTCCTTGCGCAGGATCTCCTTCACGTGTTCGGGCGTAAGCGGCTCGATGTAGAGCCTGTCAGAAACGTTGTAGTCGGTGGAAACCGTCTCGGGGTTCGAGTTGATGATGATGGTGCGCCAGCCGTGCTTGCGGTACGCCAGCGACGCCAGGGTACACCCCGTGTCGAACTCCAGCCCCTGGCCGATGCGGTTGGGGCCCGAGCCAAGGATGGCGACGGTGCCGGGTCCCGAGGCGCCGCCCTCGTCCATTTCGCCGTAGGTTGAATAAAAGAACGGCGTCGCGGCCTCGAACTCGCCGGCGCAGGTGTCGACGAAGTGAAAGGACGAGTGGAGGTCGAACTCGTCGCGCAGGCCCTCGATCTCGGCGCGGTCGAACCCGCCCACGTAGCCGATGTGCTGGTCCGACAGGCCGGCCTGCTTGGCCTCGAGGAGCAGGTCGCGGTCCAGGGGACCGACGGCGATTCTCTCCTCGAGCCTGACCTGCTGGATGAGCAGGTCGAGGAACCAGGGGTCGAACCCCGTGATGGCCTGAAGTTCGGCGGCGCGTGCCACAACGCCCTGGGAACCCGCCTGCTTGAGCGAGGTGTAGGCCGCCATGAGGCGCTTGGGGTGGAGGGTGGTGAGCATCGTTTCAAGCTCGGCCGGTCCCACGTTCTTGAGGACTTGGAGCCCCTGAACCCCGGCCTCGGCGGCGCGAAGGGCCTTGTTCAGGGCCTCGAGGGCGGTGCGGCCCATGGCCAGGCTCTCGCCCACCGACTTCATCTGCGTGCCCAGGGTGCGGTAACCGTTGGGGAACTTCTCGAGCTCGAAGCGCGGCACCTTGACGGCGCAGTAGTCCAAGGCGGGCTCGAAACAACTTACGGTCTTGCCCGTGATCTCGTTGACGACTTCGTCGAGGGTGTAGCCGACCGCCAGCCTGGCCGAGCACTTGGCGATGGGAAAGCCCGTGGCCTTCGAGGCAAGCGCGGACGAGCGGCTCACGCGGGGGTTCATCTCAATGACGACCATGCGCCCGGTGACGGGATTCACGGCGAACTGCACGTTTGACCCGCCGCAGTCCAGACCCACGGCGCGCATCACGAGGATGGACGCGTCTCGCATCTTCTGGTATTCGCGGTCGCTCAGCGTCTGGATGGGCGCTATGGTGATGGAGTCGCCGGTGTGCACGCCCATGGGGTCGATGTTCTCGATGGAGCACACGACGATGGCGTTGTCGGCCTTGTCGCGCATGACCTCCATCTCGAACTCCTTCCAGCCCAGCAGGCTCTCTTCCACAAGGCAGCTGTGCACGGGGCTTTCGGCCAACGCCCTCTCGAGCATCGTCTTGAAGTCCTCGGAGTTGCGTGCGATGGCGCCGCCCATGCCGCCCAGGGTAAAGCTGGGCCTCAGGATGAGGGGGAACCCGGGGTCGACCTCGAGGGTGCGCGCCTCTTCGTAGCTCGAGACCAGTTTGGACCGGGGGCTCTCGAGGCCGATCTCGGTCATCTTGGCCTTGAACAGGCCCCGGTCTTCGGCAAGACGGATGGCGTCGATGTTGGCGCCGATGACCTCGACGCCGTACTTCTTCCAGACGCCCTTTTCGTGGAGGCTGAGCGCCAAGTTGAGCGCTGTCTGGCCCCCCATGGTCGAGATGACCGCATCGGGCCTCTCCTTCTTGAGAATCTCCTCCATGTACTCGGCGGTCAGCGGCTCCATGTACACGGTGTCGGCCAGGCCGGGGGTGGTCATCATGGTGGCGGGGTTGGGGTTGATGAGGATGACGGTATAGCCCTCCTCCTTGAGCGCCTTGACCGCCTGGCTGCCCGAGTAGTCAAACTCGCACGCCTGGCCGATGACGATGGGGCCGGAGCCGATCAGCAGGATCTTCTTGAGGTCTTTTCTTGCAGGCATCAGGCTCTCCTAGGGGTCGGGACGGAGCCCGGTATTGCATCGAGAAAGGATTGGAAGATCCAGGTGGAATCGTGGGTGCCCGGGGCGGCCTCAGGGTGGAACTGGGCGCACTTGGCGTTCAGGCTCTTGGAGTAGACGCCCTCGATGGTGCCGTCGTTGGCGTTGCGGAACCACACGCCCAAGTCGGGGGGGAGGCTGGCCTCGTCGACGGCGAACCCGTGGTTCTGCGTGGTGACGAAGACCCTGCCGGTGAGCTCGTCGCGCACGGGGTGGTTGAGACCGTGGTGCCCGAACTTCATCTTGTAGGTCTTGGCTCCCAGGGCCAGGCTGATGAGCTGGTGACCCAGGCAGATGCCGAACACGGGTAGGGTGCCCAGCAGGCTGCGGATGAGCGCGATCTGGTCTTCGAGGACGGCGGGGTCGCCGGGACCCGACGAGTAAAGCACCGCGTCGGGCTTGCTCGCCAGGATCTGCTCGCGGGTGGTGTGGTCGGGGACCACGGTGACCCTGGCGCCCCGGTCGACCAGCTCGCGGACGATGTTCATCTTGATGCCCGAATCGACAAGGACGAGGTGGGGAGAGCCGCCCTCGTTGAACTCCGCGGCGCCCTCGGTGCCGACCTCGTCGACAAGGTTGCACCCCTCCATGGGCGGGAAGGCCGCCAAGTATTTGAGCGCCAAGGCGATTTCGTCGGCGGAAGGCGAACGGGCGGCCGTGCGCACCAGCACTCCCGCTTGGGCGCCCTTCTCGCGGAGCAGCACCGTCAGGCGGCGGGTGTCGACGCCCACCAGCAGGGGCGTGCCGTGGCGTTCCAAAAAGGCGTCGAGGGGCACCCGACCGGCGGGCACGGGCCCTTCGTACAGCGACCGGGCGACCAGGGCGGCGCACTTGATCTTGAGGCGATCGACGGCCACTTCGGGGCCGATCTCCGACCACACGTCGTCGCAGCCGTAGTTCCCCACGTGGGGGTAGGTCAGCACGACCACCTGCGCCGTGTACGAGGGGTCGGTGAGCACCTCGTGGTAGCCGGTCATGCCCGTGTTGAACACCACCTCACCGGCGGCTTTGCGGTCGGCGGTACCGGGACGCAGGTCGGAGGTTTGGGGTGCGGGGGCGCCGTAACCGGTTCCCGAGAACACAGAACCGTCGTGGAGGATGAGGCTGCAGTTTGTTTTCATGGTACCTCGAGGAAACTCAGGCTAAAAAAAAACCGGCAGAAGCCGGTTTTTCAAGAAAGGAACGGAAAGAATGGACTTCCGGGGAAGGATTTGAACCCTCACAAACAGAATCAGAATCTGTGGTGCTACCATTACACTACCCGGAATCGAACTCACGCGGAATAAGTTATTCCGAACGACCGGGTCTGTCAAGCCGCCCCGGCCTCTCGGACTTCAGTCCCAGAAACTACCGAATCCGCTTCTTGTGGCGATTCTTTCTCAGCTTCTTCTTGCGTTTGTGGGTGGCGATTTTTTTCTTTTTTCGTTTGCGACCGCAGGGCACCTTGGGACTCCTTCAAAGGATGGTTGCAGGAATCTACCACCAATCCGGGGCGTTGGTCAATGACCACTCCCTGAGGTCGCTCAGAAGCTCCCCGGGCCTGTCGGGATGGTACCAGCGGACGCCGGGCAGCGACCTGAAAAACGTAAGCTGACGCTTGGCATAACGGCGCGAGTGGAGGACGATGTCGGCGCGGACATCGGCGAGGCTGCCCTCGGCGGTGAGCACCCACGGGAACCACTCGGCGTAGCCTATGCCCTTGAGAGCCGGCGTGGAGGGACCCCACCCCGCAGCGACCAGGGCCCGGACTTCGGCCTCGAGGCCCTCGGCGAGCATGGCGTCGACCCGGGCCTCAATGCGCTTGTACAGCTCGTCCCGGGGACGGTCCAGCCCGGCCGTGAAAACAGCAGCGGGCGGCGGTGCCGTGCGGCCAAACGACGAGAGCGGGCGCCCCGCGAGCAGCCATACCTCCCACGCGCGTTGCAGGCGGTACCCGTCGTGGGGCTGGATCCGGGCTTCCGACACGGGATCGACCGCGGCCAGAGACAGGCGGAAGGCGGTCTCGCCTTCGGCCTCCCACTTGGCCAAAGCCAGGGCCCGGGTGTCGGGGGTGGACGGCGGCGTTTCGGGGAGCCCCAGCGCGTAGGCTTGAAAGTAGTAGGCGGTGCCGCCTGAGAGGACGGGAACCAAGCCGCGGTCGCGGATGGACGCCACGGCCCGGCGGGCCTCGTCCACGAAATCGCCCACGTCAAACGGCTGGCCGGGGTCGCGGATGTCGATCAGGTGATGGGGAACGCGGCTCAGCTCGCCTCGCGGTTTAGCCGAACCGATGTCCAGGCCGCGGTACACCTGGATGGAATCCACGGCGACCACTTCAAAGCCCGGGGGAAGGTCCTCGAGGAAGCGGGTCTTGCCCACCCCCGTCGGACCGAGAAGGAAGACGACCGGGCTATTCTTCCAGCTGGTACTCAATTTTCTGCGAGAAGATCTGGTAGAGGGACGTCGAGACCACCTTGCCGTGGTGGAGGGCCAAATCGTCGTCGCCGATTTCGGTGATCTGACGGGCGCGGCGGATAACGGCGTTCGTCACTTCGTAGATGTTGCCTTCGAAATTGACGATCTTGTCGAGGTTGATGGCCATGTTTGCCTCCGGAGGATAGAAACTACCCCAAAAAGGGGGACGATGTAAAGCCAGTCACTGGTTGAGCACCGCAATGCGCTTCTGCACCCGTGCCGCCTCATCGGGCTTGCCCGCCGCCGTCCACGTGTCGGCCGCCTCTTGCAGCACCTGAAGCCTGAACTCGAGGGGCACGCCGGGACCGGCGGCCTTCTCGGCGGCCTCCCGCTGGCGCGCGGCGCCCACAAGGTCGCCCTCCTTTTCGGTGACCTGGGCCAGGGCCCATTGGGCCTTGAACACCGACAAGTCGTCTCCCTGGTTGGCCGCAGCCTCAAGGGCGGTGCGAGCCTCGGGCAGGCGCCCGTGCGCCAGGTGCCAGCGCCCCAGGATGGCCAGGGCCTCGGAGCGCTGGCTGGTCCAAGGCGCCGTCCGGCTCAGGTCCTGAAGCTCCCCTTGAGCAGCCGCGGTATCGGAGTCTAGCCGCGACTGGGCCCAGGCGAGCGAGAACTCGGCGGCCACCTCGGGGGCCAGGGTCCAGGTCCGGGATGCCTTGACCAGCGCCTCGAGGGTGGCCGGGTACGGTTGGGCGGCGGCGGCTGCGGCGCGGGCCACGGGAGCCGACGAGGGCTGCTGCCCGAACTTCTTGAAGTAGTCGGAGTACCGGGCCAGCGCCTCGTCGGGCTTGCCCCCGCCCAAGAGCGCCCCGGCCGCCCGGGGCAGCGCGGCCTCGGCCACCGCCGAATCCGGGTGTTTCTGCAACAGCACCTGAAAGGCCTTCACGGCCCAGTCGGCCTGGCCGAGCGCCGTGGCCGCCTGGCCCCAGCGGTACCAGGCCTCGGGGGTGGGTACGGCGGCTTCGAGGAGCTCGAGCTGGTCCCACCCGTCCTGAACGCGGCCCAACCTCAGCAGAGCTGTTGCCATACCCTCCCGGGTCATCGCCAGGGCGCTGCCCTTGAGCCCGCCGACAACACCGTTCCACACATCGAAGGCGCTCTGCCAGTCCTTGACGGCAAACCAAGCGGCACCCCGCCTGTATTGCGCCTCGGCAACCCGGGGTTGGGCCGCGTAGTCGACCGCGTAGCGCGCGTACGCCGCCGAAGCCTCGGCGGCCTTCCCTTGCCCTTCCCTGGCCTCGGCCAGAGACCACAGCGCCTTGGCCTTGTCGGCCGGGTCGGTGAGGGCGGGCTCGGCCTGGGTGAAGGCGTCGGAGGCCTCGTCAAACAGCCTCGCCTGAAGGGCGTTTCGGCCCAGGGCCGACCACGCGGCGCCCGTCCACGGGCCCTGGGGAACCTCGCGGATCAGGCGCTGAAGGCTGCCCCGGGCCAAGTCCGTCTGGCCCGAGTTGACGAAGCTTACGCCCCGGGCCAGCAGGGCCCGTTGGTAAAGGTCGCCGCTCTTGAGCTCTTGGACCAACCCGTAGAACCACCCCTCGGCGCGCGCCGGCTCCTGGCGCTGCAGATAAACCAGCCCCGTCTCGTACCGGGCCTCGGCGGTTTCGGGCGCCCGGGGAAAGTCCTGAAGGATGCGGCTGAAGTCTGCCAGCGCTGGGATGGTGTCGCCCGCGTCGAGGGCCAGACGCCCCCGGGCCAGCAGCCAACTGGGCATTCTGGCGGACTGAGGGAAGTCGGCGACCAGCCGGTCCCACGCCTTGCGGGCGCCGGCGTCGCCCGAGGTCCAGCGGTCCTGGGCGGCGCGGCTGCGCACCTGTTCGCGCAGGGCGGCCGGGGCCGTCTTGTGGGCCGAAGCCCAGTCGTCGAGGGCCTTCACGGCCTCGCCCGCCTTGGAGGCGGTTTCCAACAGGAACGCGTGGCGGAGGACGGCCTGGGCCCCCAGGGTCTCGTCGGGACCCACCGAAGCCCTCAGCCACCACAGCGCGTCGGGCTGGCCCTCGTCCTCGGCGGTTCGGGCGCGGTTGGCAGCCAGGTCCTGCTTCTTTCGCGGGTCGGCTTCCCGGGCCCACTGGGCCTCGAGGGCCTTCGCGGTACCCGGCTTGTCGCCCAACGCCCGGGCAACCACCACGCGCCGGGAATCCCAGCGGTCGAGTTCCTTGGGGAAGAGAGCCGCCGACGCCTCGAGGAGCGACCGCGCGTCGTCAAAGCGTTGGAGAGAAACGAGCAAATCGACAGCCTGGGTGCGCGACCACAGGTCCCAGTGGTCCCCTGGGTGCGCCGACCACGAGGCCTTGTAGTGGACCAGTGCCTCGTCGTTGCGGCCGGCCTTGCGGTCGGCGTCGCCCCAGACGGCCCAGGCTTGCGCCGTGAGCGAGGGTTCCCTTGACGCCTTGGTGAACGCGTCGAGGGCCTCGACGGCCTGACCATCCTTGCCCAAGGAAATCCGGGCCAAGGCCAGGTTCAGCAGGGCGCGGGTCGAGTAGGGTTCTTGGTCGGGGTAGCGAGCCTGCCCCGCCAGCTCGCGTTCGGCCAGGGCGGCCTGGCCTGCCGCCAGGGCGGCCGTGCCCTTCCAGTACGGCAGGCGCTTGGCGAACGCCGACTGCGGCCACGTGCGGTCAAGCTTCTGAAAGGAGTCGAGGCTGGCGCGGTAGTCGCCCAACTGGTAAAGCGCCACGCCGCGGAGGAAGGCCGCCGAGGGCGCCTGGGCGTCGTCGGGATTCTCCTGGAGAAACTGCGAAAGGAGAGCCGCCGCCGACTTCCATTCCTGACGGCCGAAAGCGTCCTTCCCCTGGTCAAACGAGAGGGCCGAGGCTCCTGCCAGCGCCGCCGTCAGGAACATGGCGGCAAACAGCGCCCTCAAATCAACGGGCACCGGCGACCGTGGGGTCGGCCGGCAGGGGTTGGAACTTCTTGACCCGGAGCGCGAGCTTCTCATGGCGCAACTCCACTGTGATGTGGTCGCCGCTTTCTAACTGCCCCTGAAGGATCCTCGTGGAGAGCATGTCCTCGAGCTCCTTCTGCAGGGTCCGGCGCAGGGGGCGGGCACCGTAGGTGACGTCGTAGCCCTTCTGAATGAGCCAGCTTCTGGCCTTGGGGGTCACCTCGATGTGAAGGTTGCGCGCCAGCAGGCGTTCGCGGATCTCGCCCAGCATGAGGTGGAAGATGCTTTCGACTTCGGGGTTGGTGAGCGCGTGGAACACGACGATCTCGTCGATGCGGTTCACGAACTCGGGTCGGAACATGCGCTTGAGTTCGGTCATGGCCGAAGACTTGATCTCGGCGTGGCTCATCATCCCTTGGCCCGTCTGGAAGCCCAGGGTGCCGCTCTTCATGATCTGCCGGGCGCCCGCATTGCTTGTCATGATGATGAGGCAGTTGCGGAAGCTGACGGTGTGCCCCAGGTTGTCCTGAAGCTCGCCCTCTTCGAGGATCTGAAGGAGGAGGTTGAAGACGTCGGGGTGGGCCTTCTCGATCTCGTCGAGGAGCACCACGCTGTAGGGCCGCCGGCGGATCTTCTCGGTGAGCAGACCGCCCTCCTCGTAGCCGATGTAGCCAGGGGGAGCCCCGACCAGACGGCTGACGTTGTGCTTCTCCATGAAGTCGGACATGTCGAGGCGGACCAGGCTGTCGGCGCTCCCGAACAGGAACTCGGCCAGGGTCTTGGCGAGCAGGGTCTTTCCGACGCCGGTGGGGCCCAGGAAGATGAAGCTGCCCAGGGGGCGCTTGGGGGAGTTCAAACCGGTGCGGCTGCGCCGGATCGACGACGCGATGGCGCCGATGGCCTCGTCCTGTCCGATGACCGACTGGTGCAGCACGCCCTCGATGGCCAGCAGCTTGTCGGCCTCGGTCTGCGCGATGCGGCTGATCGGGATGCCCGTAATGTCGGCGAGAATATTCTGGATGTCCTCCGGGCCGACGATGCGCGGATCGCCCTCGGGACCGCTCTCCCAGCGGAGCTTAAGCTCCTCCATCTCTTGCTTGAGCTTGCGCACGTCGTCGCGGATGGCCGCGGCGCGTTCGTAGTTCTGACTGCTGACCAGCTCGTTCTTTTCGCGGGTCAGCACCTCGACCTGGGCCTCGAGGTCTTGAATCTCCCGGGGTCGGCCGCTGGAGGCGATCTTCTTTTGGGCTCCGGCCTCGTCGAGAAGGTCGATGGCCTTGTCAGGGAGCGAGCGGTCGCTGATGTAGCGGCTCGACAGCACGGCGGCGGCCTCGATGGCCTCGGCGGTGTAGGTTACGTTGTGGAACTGGGCGTAGCGCTCACTGATGCCTTGAAGGATCTCGACCGCCTCTTCCACCGAGGGCTCGCCCACGATGACGCTCTGGAACCTGCGTTCAAGGGCCGCATCGCGTTCCACGTGCTTGCGGAACTCGGCCAGGGTGGTGGCGCCGATGCACTGGATTTCGCCCCGGCTCAGCGCCGGTTTGAGCATATTCGACGCGTCGATGGCGCCCTCGGCTCCCCCCGCGCCAATGATGGTGTGGAGCTCGTCGATGAACAGGATCACGTTCCCAACGCTGGCGATCTCCTTCATGACGCGCTTGAGGCGCTCCTCGAACTCACCCCGATACTTGGTGCCCGCTATGAGCGCCGCCAAGTCGAGGATCATGACGCGTTTGCCCAGCAGCACATCGGGGGCCTGGCCCGAGACTATCCTCTGGGCCAGGGCCTCGACGATGGCGGTCTTGCCCACGCCCGGCTCGCCGATAAGCACGGGGTTGTTCTTCGTCCGCCGCGCCAAAATCTGGACGAGGCGTTTGATTTCGCGTTCGCGTCCCACCACGGGGTCGAGGGTCTTCTTGAGCGCCAGTGCCGTCAGGTCGCGGCTGAACTCGTCCAGGGTGGGAGTGGATTTCTTAACGCCGGTGGAGGTGCGCTTCCACCGGGGGTCGTCGGAGCCCGGGGCGGCGGGCCGCTCTTCCTTGAGCCGGGTCGGGTGTCCCCCCGAGAGGTCGCTGATGACCTCACGCAGCACTTCGATGGTCACAGTCTTGGCAGCCAGGTAGTTGGCGACGACGCTGCCCTGTTCGGCCACGGTGGCCAGGAGGAGGTGTTCGGTGCCGATGTACTCGTGACCCAGGTTCCGCGCTTCGTTGGCGCTCTCTTCGAGGATCTTCTTCCCGCGTTTGGACGGGGGCACGTCGCCCAGGATGAACCCCGAGGGCTTGCGGGGGATGGTCTTCTCAATTTCCGACTGGAGGTCGTTGAGGTCGAGGTTGAGCGATTTGAGCGCCTTGTAGCCAATTCCCTCCCCATCCTTGAGGAGCGCGAGGATGACATGCTCGGGCAACAGAAGATCAGAATGGAACCGCCGAGCTTCCTCTTGGGCCAAAACCGTAAGAATCCGCTGGGCGCGTTGCGTGAGACCTTTGAACATGCGCTCCTCCTAACTCAACCAATATAGCAAGGCGCACCGCCCAAAGCTACTGCGAACGCGCCGGTCTCGATCGGGCGCCAACGGACGAGACCCGGGCCCGGCCGGTCTCCTAGAATCGTAGTATCCCGAAAGCGCTTCTTCCAGGATTTTCTCACGCGGAGAGCGCGGGGCCGCAGAGGGGGGGACTCTGGCCTTGAAGCCCGCAGTGTGCTCAGTCGGCGAATTTCGTTTCGGAGAGTCAGGATGAACGGGGATGAACGGTGGCGTCGGCAGCCCACTACCCTGCCACCATCCTCTTTTCTCCGTGTCCCCGCGCCTCCGCGTGAGACCCGCCTCTACTACTCTTCTCTGTGCTCTCCGTGCCTCTGTGTGAGCCCTTCTTCTTATTCTCGGCGGTGTTGCAAGTTCAGGAGACAGGATGAACGCAGATGAACGCTGGCAGCCGGACCAGGCGAGGCGCCCCGGAGTTTTCCTCACGGCGCGGCGTACTCAGGCCCCGCCATCTCCCTCTCTCCTCTGCGCCCCCGCGCCTCCGCGTGAGACTCTCTTCTCGATCCCCCTGCAGCTCAACGTGACCACACTACTTCCTATTCTCAGCAGTGTTGCTAGGTTCAGGAGACAGGATGAACGCAGATGAACGCCAGCGCGGGCAATTTCGACCCTGGGCTTTCGTCCGACCCTCGCTGCGTTCCCCGCGCCTCCGGGTGACACCCGCCTCTCCCCCTCTTCTCTGTGTTCTCTGTGACTCTGTGTGCGGCCCTCTTGGTGAAGGCCCTACGACAGTTCCAGCTTTTTCAGTTTCAGCTCCGGGGCCCCCTCGTGGGTGATGAACCAGGAGCGGTGCGCTGTCTTCTTGAAGTCCTTGGGGACGGTGAAGCCCGTCGTTTCGTTCACCACGCAGGGCGGCAGCGCCTTCGTGTTGAGCTGAAACTTCTGGTAGTTGTTGCTGAAGACCAGCACGCCCTCGGGGTTCAGCAGCTTCAGGCACCGGGTGACAAGTTCGGGGTGGTCGCGTTGGATGTCGAGGGTGCCGTCCATTTTCTTGGAGTTGGAAAACGTTGGCGGGTCGAGGACGATGATGTCGAACCGGGGTTTGGTCTCGGTGCGCAGGTACTCGAGGACGTCGCGGCGGACGAAGCGGTGACGCGGTCCGCCCAGGCCGTTGAGCTCGAGGTTCTTCTTGGCCCAGTCGAGGTAGTTCTGGCTCAGGTCGAGGGTTGTGGTTTCGAAGGCGCCGCCCTGGGCCGCGTACACGGTGAAGCTGCCGGTGTACGCGAACAGGTTGAGCACCTTGAGCCCCGCCGACAGCTCGCGGACGTAGGCGCGGGTCCAGCGGTGGTCGAGGAACAGCCCGGTGTCGAGGTAGTCGCTGAGGTTAACGAGGAACTTCAGGCCTCCCTCCCTGACTGTGAAGAGCTGCTGGGCCTCGCTTACCTTTTCGTACTGGTCGCGGCCCTTCTGCTTCTGCCTCTGCTTCACATGGATTCGGACCCGGGCGATGCCTGTGGCCTCGCTGGCGAGGGCAAACAGGTCCTCGGGCACCTCGTCCTCGTCCCTGTCGGTGAGCACCGACCACACGAGTTGGTCCTCATAAAGGTCGATGAGGAAGGGGAAGCCGGGGTCCTCGCCGTCGTAGACCCGAAAACACGACACGTGGTTGTGCGAGGCCCACTGCCGGCGCTCCTTGAGCTGCCGTACCAACCTGTCGATGAAGTCGTACTGCCCGGTCAAAGGTAGCACTTGGGCTCCAAACCTTCCATGTACGCATAGAGTTCGATGAGGGGCTTCACGGGGCTGGCCTTGATCTTGGGGAACAGCACTTCTTCCACCTGGAAGAAGCCGACGGTCTCGGTCATGTGGACCTCGATTCGGATGGCGGCCCGTTCGCCGGGGATGATCTTGACCTTTTCTATGGCGGCGGCCGAGTACTTGTGGATGTCGCCCAGCCGGGCGTCGGTGCTCAGCATCATGGGGATGCGGGCCCTGCCCTTCTCCATGTCGCAGCCGTCGGCCACGAGGATGAGCCCGGCTTCGAGGCTGTGGATGGGGATGCTTGCCATGTGGCCCATGATGCATTCCATGGCCAGCGACCTGAGGATGACACGCTTGGCCAGCGACTGCGGGTAAAGCTTGAGCAGGATCCTTTCGAGGATGGGCTGGGCGAGCCAGATGCCGGTGTTTTCGTGGAAGGCGCGGCCAATGGTCATGCCCACGTCGTGGAGGAAGGCCGCGATGACCACGGCGGTGAGGCTGTCGTCGAAGGTACCGATGTCCTCTTTCTCAAGGTTGAGCGGCAGGCCCTTCTCATGGAGGAAGATGGCCATTTTCACGGCATTGTAGGTGACTTTGCGCATGTGGACGGGGCCGTGGTCGTTGAACCCGAGCCGCTTGATGCTGACCACGTTGGAGTAGTCTTGGAGGGCGGCGATCTCGGGATCGTCGCGGAGAAGGTGGTACGCTTCGAGGGGGCCGGGATGGCTCACGAGTCGGGCGTCAATTTTGTCGTTGAACTGAAGTTCTTTCGGAGAGTGCAATTATGTATCCTTGTGTTTGATCTGTGCGATCATCTTGGGGGCAACGGGGTCGTCGGGGTCGTACTCGAGGACGGTCTCGAAAAACGAGACTGCTTCGTCGGTTTTGCCCGCCCTGAGGGCAAGGACGCCGAGGTTGCTGATGATCTTGGTGCTTTCGCTGTCCAGGCGCAGGGCCTTTTCCAGCAGGCGGCGGGCCTGATTGAGTTCGCCGAGTTCCATGGTGCAGATGGCCATCTCGTTATAAGTATCGACCTGATCGCCGCCGCGGTCCAGGGCGGACTGAAACGCGTCGAGGGCGGGCTTCCACTGGCTCAGGCGGCGCCGGGCCCAGCCAAGAAGGAACCAAGCGTTCCAGACTTGGGGATGCTCCTTGAGGAACTCGTCGAGCCTGGTTATCCCCTCTTCTTCCTTCCCCAGGAGAATGAAGTCGTACGCTTCTTTGAACAGGGTATCGAGCCGGCTCTGGCGCTCGGCTTCGGCCAGGGCCTTGCGCGCGGCGGCAATCTTGACCGTGTCGTCCTTGGCCAGCTCGAAGAAGGCGTCGAGGAGGCCACGGGCGCGGTCGAGGTTCTTCTGCTTCAGGTGGAAGAAGCCCGCGTAGAAGAACGCGTCGGGGAGGGGCGGCGTCGACACGAGGGCCTGGCTGAACTTCTTCTGGGCGTGGGTGAGCAGCTCGTCGGCCTCGGCGGACTTTCCGCGCTGGCTCAGCGCCTCGGCCTCGTCGTCGTAGAGCAGCGCCAGGTTGAGAAGGGTACGGGGGTGCGACGGGTCCAGGCCCTCGAGGGCGAGGAAGATCTCCTCGGCAAGGCGGAAGTCCTTGGCCTGAGCCTTCACGATGCCGGTGGCCGACAGCTCCTGCCACACCTCGGGCCTCACCGCCAAGATGAAGTCCCTGTAGTAGGCGAAGTCGGCGTGGTCTCGCTCCCACGCCATGACCTTGAGCATGGCGGCAATGATCTGCTCCCAGCTGAGGTCGGCAAGGTTGGGAACTTCTTCGCCCCGGCCTGCCGACCACCGGCCCTCGACGGGAAGGGGAATGGAAGGGTCGAGGCGGAAGGACCCCAGCTCCCTGGCCAGTTCCGGCGGAACCTGCAGGTAGTAGAGTTTGTACTGGGGCTTGTGAACGGGCATGGATTATCCTTGGGGAGGCGATGGGGCGGCGGCCGGGAGCGGCGGCTTTTCTTTGATCGAACGGATGGCGTCGTTCATCTTCAGCTTGTACGCGTGAGGCACTGCCGCCTCGTCGTACTGAAGCGCCGCCAGGGTGATATCGCGGCGGCCCTCGACGGGTTCGACGCGCACGAATTTACCGGGAAGGGTCAGCACCTGGGCGTTCTCTTCAAGCACCAGCCTGAGCACGGCCGAACGCTTTTCGAGGAACTTCGGCACCCCGGGGATGATCACCATGGCACCCCCGAAGGACAAGTCGCGGACCAGGCACTTGCGGTCCACCTGTTCCACCGCGACGATGGTGTTGCACGAGGCGAAGCCCAGCTTCTTGACCGACGCCTCGCTCACCGGGATGCGCACGTCGCGGCGCTTCTGCGAGTTGACGTTGGCCTCAAGGAACTTTCCCAGGATCTCGATCAGATCGTCCGAGGGCCTCTGGGTGAATTCGATGGTCATGAAGTAGAGGTCGTTGTTCGTCGCGTTGTTGTAGCGGTTGTAGCCTTTAATCTTGCCGTTGGCAAAGAACGTGACAGGCTCGACCTTGTCGGCAACCTTGAACCCGTAGCGCAGAGCCACCATGTGGCTGCCCGACCGCAACTTGTCGATCTGGTCTGGCTTCAAGTTCAGGATGATCTTGGCGCCCTCGAGCGACGAGCTGTAGAGCAGGCAGTGCCACGGGGTGCCCAGGAGCTTGAGCGCGACCTTGTCCTGGAGGAAGCCAAGCAACTGGGAGACGTCCTTCGTGAACGTGACCTCGATGGATCGGTAGAGATCGTAATAGGTGGAAAGCTGCTGACTGGTGACAATGGCCATTTGGTTTCGGGACGCTACTGCAGGATGGAGTCGATCTTGTCGATGAGGGCGCGTGTGATCCGCTCAGCCTCGTCAGAATCGGGGGCACTCAGGACACCCGAATGCCGGCTCCGCTCCTTCAACAGTTCGTCGGCCAGCACAATGCCGGTCAGAAGCGCGATCTTGAGCGGATCGTGCAACGATACGCCCCGGCTCGTCTCTTCCACCTTACTCTCATAGTAAGCGACGACTTCCTTTAAATAGTCAAGGTTTTCGGTGCTCTTCAGCGAAAACGAGGTCCCCAATAGTTGGACGGAAATCAAGTTGTCAGGCATCGCCCCGACTCAGAAGATCCCCAGGCCGGGCTGATCGGGACGCTTTTCTTCGGCGGGAGGGGCCTCGGGGGCATCAACCTCGGCTTCGGCCTCGAGCTCCACCGACTCGGGAACGGCGGCTTCGACCACCTTGGCCTCTTCTTCGGCGGCTAGGGCCTCAAACTCTTCCTCGAAGCTTCGCTCGACGGCGGCCTTCTGGCCCGGGTCGGCCGAGGCAAAGCTGGGGCTGCGTTCAAACAGGGCGGCGGGCTCGTCGCTGACGAACGTCTGCTCGGGGGCGGCCTCGGTCACGGGAGGGTACGAGACAGGGTCAGCAGGCTCGGAGGCGGGCGCGGGGCCGTCCTCCAAGTGGTCCAGTTCCTCGAGGGCGCTGCGGATGCCTGACTCAAGCTCGTTTTGCGAGGCCTTGAAGGACTCGAGCAGGGCTTCCAGTTCCTGGAGGCGGACCTCGGTGTCGGAAAGCCGGCCCCGGAGGGTGTCGTTCTCCCGGCGCAGGTGCACGATGAGCTGCACGGCCTGCTTGACTTTCCATTCGAGGGTCCGAACCTGGTCCAAATTAATCATTACCTACTCCTGAGTGCCTCGCCCAAGCGCTGCTGCGGCGGGGACTGCCGGCGCACCGGGTTCGTTCGAATGCTCACGTATCGAAGATACGCTCCGCTTCTCACTTCCCCCGGCGCTTGTCAGTCCCCGTCCTCGCTACGCGCTTGGCCAAGGCACGGCTCCGGGTTACGGAGCCGCGGGACCGAAAAACTAAGCCTTGACGGCGGCCTTGGCCTTGACGACCAAGGCGCTGAAGGCGGCGGGGTCTTCGATGGCGAGGTTGGAAAGGGCAAGGCGGTTGAGGGTCACCTGGGCCTTGAGGAGGCCGTTGATGAACTTCGAGTACGACAGGCCCTCGGCGCGCACGGCTGCGGAGATTCGGGTGATCCAAAGGCGGCGGAAGTCGCGCTTCTTGGCCTTGCGGTCACGGGTGGCGTACACCAGCGCCTTGGCGGCGGCATCCTTGGCGGTGCGGAAATTGGACTTGGCGCGACCCCGAAAGCCCTTGGTGATCGCGAGGTACTTGCGACGTCTGTCGCTGCGGCGGGTGCCGTCTACTGCTCTGGGCATGTTCTACTCCTTGTGCCCCTCGTCCTGCTCGGACGGAGGCGTTTTTCCGGGGGACGTCTGGCATCCCCGTCGGAAAATCCTTGAGACGACTGGCCGCATGCCAGCGGAAAGCCGTCTTCTGTGTTCACCGGCTCTCAGCCGTACGGCAGCAGCGTCCGGACCCGACGGGCCTCGGATTCTGCCAAAATGCCGGGCATCCCGAGCTTGCGCTTCCGGTTGCGGCTCTTCTTCGTCAAGATATGACGAAGTCCCAGCTTCTTGAACTTCACCTTGCCGGTGGAGGTCAGGCTGTAACGCTTCGCAGCGCTCTTTCTGGTCTTCATTTTGGGCATAATTCCCACCTCTCCTATTTCTTGTTCTTGGGCGTGATGACCATCGACATGAACCGGCCTTCCATCTTGGGAGGGCTTTCCATCAGGTAGACCCCCTCGAGGATTTCAAGAACCCTGTCCAACACCTTGCGCCCCAATTCCGGGTGGGCCATTTCGCGCCCGCGGAAACGGATGGTCACCTTGATCTTGTCGCCCTCTTCGAGGAACTCCTGGATGTGCTTAACCTTGAACTCCAAGTCGTGTTTCTCGATCTTGGGCTGCATCCGGACTTCTTTCAGCTGGACAACCTTCTGGCCTTTCTTGCTCTCGCGAAGTTTCTTTTCCTGGTCGAACTTGAATTTGCCGAAGTCCATGATCTTGCAGACCGGAGGAACCGAATTCGGGGCCACTTCCACCAGGTCCAAGTTTTGCTCGCGAGCCAGTTGCAGGGCGTCCATGATCGGAACGACGCGCTGCTCCCCCTCACCTTCGATGAGACGGACTTCCTTGACCCTGATTTTTTCGTTGACCCGAAATTCTTTTGTCGACATATCCCTCCATCAGCCTGAAAACCGTTATACAGCAAACGAATCTACCATAACACCCTGGGTTTGTCTAGTTTGGCCGAGGGGGACCAACCTGGCTTGAAAAGCCGCCGAAAAGCTGACAGGATGGCGGCATGAACCTCTTTCTCCTGACCGCCGTACCGCTGGCCGCCGTGGCCGCCCACCGTTTCTTCCACCCCTCCCGGCAGGCGTTTGCCGACTGGAAGGTGTGGATCCAAGGCTTCGTGTGGGCCATGATCGCCCTCGTTGCCGCGGCGTTCTTCGGGGGCTGGAGGGTCTTTTCGGGCGACCTAGTGACCGCGTTCCTGGGCCTAACGGCCACCGATGTGCTGCTGGTGCCCGGTGTTGTGGTCGCCGCGTGGATCCTGACCCGGCCCCAGGCCGACGCCTGGGAACTGGGGCTGTGGCTGGCGATGGCGTTCACGTTTGCCGGCCTGCGGGACTTTGCGGCCACCGACAGAATGTACGACCTTGGCGAACTCTTCCTCGTGCCCCTCGACCGGGTCCTGCTCATCCTCGCCCTCCCCCGCCTGGTCCTGTTGGCCCTCGACGCGACCGCAGCGACGAACCGTTGGCTCTGGACCGCCGCCGCCGCAGTGCTGGCGCTCACCGGCTCGCTGTTCCCCGTGCTTTCTTTCGCTGGCTGGGGCTGGCTTGTCTGGCTGCTCGAGGCGGCCGGCCTTGCCGCCGCCCTGTTTCTCGGCCAAAAAAAAGCCGCCTCTTCCGAGGCGGCTTGAGTTCAGTCTGAGTCCAAGCCTTACTGGGGAAGCGCCGCCAGCACGGCCTTGACGTCGCGTTGCACGGCGGGCGTGTAAAGGAACTGTGCCTCAAGCAGAACGGGCCGCGCCGCAGGGTCGTTGGCCGTCCGGAAGGCCTGGAGCAAGGTGCGGACCTGCTGCACGTCGAAGTCGGTGAGCAGGCCCGGGGTGCCGGCCCTCACGTTGAAACCTTCCATAAGCTCGATGAGGTAGGCCAGGGCGTCGGGGGTGCCGTTGACCCCCAGCAACTGGATGAGCGAAAGGATTTCCGTGGTGTCGCGGGCCAACGCGGCGGTCTTGTACTGCTGCCGGTAGAGGGCAACGGCGGCCGGCGTCTTGTCCTTGGCCTTCACGAGCACAGCCATGGCCGCTTTGCGCAGGTCGCCCCACTGGGTGCCCTCGACGATGTTCGCGGGAATGACCCTGACGCCGTCCTCAAGGGCGGATAAAGCCACCTTGGCCTTGCCGGCGGCGGGAGCGTTGGAGTCGTCTTCGGCTTCGAGGGCCCTCTGCTTGTTCACCGGCGTCGGCTGGCCCTGGATGATGGCGAGGAGCGAGTCGGTGGGGTCGTCGACCATGGTCTTGAGCATGGCCCGGGCCGTCTCCTTGACCTTGCGCTGGGGGCTGTACCACCCGATGGAGGCGAAGAACACAGGCTCGTAGCCCCGGGCGTCCCTCATGGTCGCCAGGGCCTGGACGAGTCCGAAGGCGACGATTTCCTGGGCGGCGGCCTTGTCGCGGTCGGGCTGCAGGTTTGAGTCGGCCAAGGCGCGCACCAGGTCGGGGACGTAGTCGGTGGCCCGCATCTTGCCCAGGGCCATGGCCGCCTCAGACTTCAGGAACGGGTAGTTGGTGATCTCTTTGAAGACCTGGTACACCTGGTCGGCGGCCGCGACCTCCTTGAGGTCTCCCAGTTCCTGGACGATCAGGGTCGCCAGGCGGACCTTCACTTCGACCTCATTGTTGTTGCCCAATTCGATGCGCCGCGACACCAGGTCGGTAAGGGCGTCGGTGAGCAGGCCGCCCAACTGTCTGTCGTGGAGCTCCCTGATGTTGAGCATGACGTCGTAGCGCATCTCGTCGTTGACAGCGTTGCGGTAGATCCGTTCCCAGACCGCCGACTTCTCGTCGGCGAACAGGAACGATCCTGCGGTGGCAAGCACCAAGGCAACGGTCAGAATTGTCTTCTTCATGATACTTCCTTAGGGGGTAACTGTCGTGATCCTAGTGAACCACTGGTAGGCGAGGACCTGGCGCTCGACGACTTTTCCGCGGACCGACGAAACGATGCCTGTGGGGGCGTCGTTGTCGGTGTAAGTGTAGTCGGTGGTCCGCAGCAGCGGCTTCACGGTTTCTTCTTTCACCTTGAGGCCGTTCTGCCACGTGAAGTTGGTCTGCTCGACCAGGTTCTGCGAGGCGTCGAAGCCTTGCCGGGTCAGGATGTGCGACTGGGCGTCAAAGGTGCTCGCGAAGACGTTGGTGAGCGTGCCGCCCGCGTCATAGAGCTCGGTCTTCACGTTGTTGCCCTTTTCGTCGTAGCTGTAGACGGTCTTGGCCTGGAGGCTGCCAGCGCCGGTCTTGGCAAGCCACAGCGTCTTGCGGCCCCACTTGTCGTAGGCGTACTCGTTCGCAGCCTGGGGCATTTCCTTGGCGTCTAAGAAGACCTGTGCCAGCAGCTCGCCTTGGGGGCCGAGGGTCAGGTCTTCGAACGAGGACACCTGCCCGGTCTGGGCGTTGGTCACGGTGATCCGCCACAGGTCACCCTTGGCGGCGCCCGTCCGGGTCTCGACAAGCACTCCGTTTCCATTCGAGGTCTGTTGGACGAGGAGGCGCCCCTGGGCGTCGTACGTGGTCTTGACCGACGACGAAAGGTCGCCGTTCGGGTAGTACGACTGGACGGAAACCGGCAGGGCTTCCTGGCGGGTGATGGTTTGGGCGGCGGCCGGGGCGGTCACCGGTGCGGGCTTGGCAGCTGCGGGCGCCTGCGGGGCGGCAGGGGTCGGGCCCGGAGCCGTGGCGCAGGACGCCAGGACGGCGGCGAGGCCGGCGATCAGAATCTTCTTCATGGGGAATTCCTCCAGAACGGATGCCGCAAGGATAGGCATTCGCGGAGGAAAATGCAAGGAACCGGGCCGTTGACTTCGAGGGTTCGGCGCACTAGCCTGACCGAAATGCGGCGCGCCTGCTTCCTCCCCATTCTGCTCTTCCCCTTCTTTCTCGCCTCGTGTGGTCCCGCGGCAGTGCTCTGCACCGACGGTGTTTTCCGCGCCGCCGCCCCCGAGGTGGTGGGGGCCTGGAAGGCGCTTTGGCCCTGGCGCGGCGCGGGCACCGTCGACCTGCCCCTGGGTGCGGGTTTGGGCGGAGTAAAGGCGGCATTGGACGAGTTGCCCCCCGGCGTCCCCGTTCTGGTGGGCGTGGCCCTGTCGGCGCCCGAGCGCCGGGAGCTTTCGGCGGCGTCCCGGCACCGCCTTGTATACTTTGTTCCCGACGCCCAGGCCGCCGCGGTCACGGTCGAGAGGGCCGCCGCGTGGGAAGCGGTGGCCAAGGCCGCCGCCTCGTCTCAGGCAGCGGCAGTGCTGTTTCCCTCCGACTCGCTGCCGGGCGAGAGGGACCGCTTTGAGCAGGCGTGGCGGAACGCGGGCGGGGGCCCCCTCACTTCGTGGGTCTGGCCCCGGGTCGGCGAGCTGTGGCAACCCGTGGTCTTTCAGTGGGCCGGGCCCGACGCCGATTCCCGGGTGCTGGCACTAAGTGCGAAGACCGAAGTCCACGGAGACCCAGGTACTGTGCGGCCCCCGGGGTCGAAGGGCCTCACGTGGGGCCTCCGCGAGGCCGGTTTGGGCGAGTTTCTGTGGTCTTGGGCCTTCGCGACGGACAAAGATCTGCATTTCCTCCCTTTGGAAACAGTTCCTGCCAACCGTTAATAGGTTTGACAAAGGTTTTGACGAAACATATAATTCGAACTGCTCGGAAACTTGCCCTTGTCCTAAGGAGATGATCATGAAACGAGGCAGACTGGTCCTAGGTCTGATACTGCTCCTCAGTAGCTATGCCGCCCCGACCTTCGCCGACGACGTCGCCCAACGTTTGGAATCGATCGTCGTAGACAGCTTCAATGATCCCGACCAGCGGGTTTGGATCGAGAACGGCGCGGAAAAGAAAGAAGCCCGCACGTGGGTGGTTACGGGAAGCAAATTCTCATCGAAGGAAGGCGACATTCAGTACCCCCGCCTCGCCTTCGTCGAGGGCGAAGGCTCCTACCCGGAACAGCTGTTCGGCAACAACCCGAACAAGCTTCCTCTCAAGAGCATCGGCGTGTACGCGAAGTTCGACCGCAAGGGCTACAACTACTTTGAGCTCTTTCCCGCCAAAAAGGACGACCAGGGCAATCTGGTCCCCTACGCCATGCCGCTTCCGGGGATCACGAAGCAGATCGACATCTGGGTCTGGGGTTCGAACTTCCGTACCGACCTCGAGATCCACGTCCGCGACTTCCGGGGCATCCCCTACATCCTGAACGGAGGAAGCCTCGACTTCCAGGGTTGGAGGGACATCAAGTTCATCGTCCCGTCGTCCATCCCCCAGTCGGAAGTCTACCTTCCGATCTTCCACGGCCTGGTTCTCACCAAGATCGTCGTCCGCACCGAACCGACCGAACGCGTTGACGGCTTCTTCACCTACTTCGACCAGTTGAAGATCCTGTCCGACGTCCACCAGAGTCCCTTCGACGGAAAGGCCATGCTTGACCCCGATTTCATCAACAAGTACTTCGGGACGACACAGAAGGAAGGTAAATAACCATGAAACGGACCACCCTCTTGATTGCCGGGGGTCTCCTCCTGGCGGCAGGCGCCTTCGCTCAGGCTGCGGCCACCCCGGCCGCCACCACTCCGGCTGCGGCTCCCGCTGCGACCACTCCTGCCGCGACCACTCCCACGACGACCCCAGGCACCAATTCGACCACCGACGTGGGCGCCGCCGACCCTACGCTGATCGGCGTCGACAAGGCACAGCAGGAACTCAAGGAAATCTCGATTTCGAAGTTCGAGGACGACGGGTTCTGGACGGGCAACATGATGCGCGACGACGGGTTCATCACCCTGCGCCGTTTTGAAGGCCATCCAGCCGACCGCAAGCCCCTCGAGGGCGAGACCCAGGCTCAGCTCAACGAGACCGACAAGTACGTGCTGGGCGTGAAGGTCGAGCACCTCCACCGTGCCGTGACTTCGTTCTCGATCTCCCCCACCTCCCCCCTGCCCATTCCCGGCATCACCAAGACGATTTCGGTTTGGGTTGTCGGGCGCAACGTCAAGCACCAGCTGTACATCATCCTCGACGACCAGTTCGGCGACCGCGCCAAGGTTCCCATGGGTGATCTGGCCTTTACCGGCTGGAAGAGGCTCACCGCCGCGATTCCCCCGAACATCAAGCAGGTCGATCCCCGGTACGTAGGCAAGACGGGAATCTCGATCCGCTCGCTGCTGGTCGAGACCGACCCGGCCGAAACCTACGGCAGCTACTACATCTACTTCGACGACCTGACGGCCGTTACCGACCTGTTCAGCGAGAACAACCGGGATGCCGACGACATGGTCGATACCGCCTGGTAGGCGTTTCATTCTGTGAACAAAGGCAGTGGGCATCCACTGCCTTTTTTTGTTTCCTGGGGGGAGAGTGAGCCGCGAGTTCCTGCACACCTTCGAGAGCCTCGACCTCTTCCGGGACCTGCCTCCCAGCGACCTGGACAAGTTCCTAGCCCAGTGCCGCGAGGAGGAGGCCGAACCCGGAGAACTCCTGGTCCGCGAGGGCGACGCCGCCGATAAGTTCTACATCCTGCTCGAGGGCCAAGTCGAGATCTGGAAGGACCACGGCACCCCGTACGCCGACCAGCTGGCGGTCCGGGGCCCCGGGGCGTGCTTCGGCGAGATGGCCCTCATCGACGAGTTGCCGCGCAGCGCCACGGTCCGTACCACGACGAGGGTGAGGGTGGTGACCCTGGCCAAGCCGCACTTCCGCCACGTGATCGAGCAAAACCCTGCCGTTGCGCTGCTGATCATGAAGACCGTCTCGCACCTGGTGCGCCTCAGCAACGACGCCTTTCAGGACGGTCTGCGCCAACGCAACCAGATGCTGGAAAAGGCGTACGGCGACCTCCAGCGGGCGCAGGCCGACCTGGTCCGCTCCGAACGGCTGTCGGCGCTGGGCAAGTTCGCGTCAATGATCATCCACGACCTGCGCAACCCCCTTTCCATTGTGAAGGGGTACGCTGAACTCCTTGCCACCTCGGCGCCCGGCCCCGAACAGACGGCGGCTCTGGCGGCCAAGCTGCTGGCCGAAGCCGAGCGCCTGAACCGCATGGTGGGCGAGCTGCTCGACTACTCCCGGGGCAGCATCCGGCTCAACCTGGGCCCCGTTCGTCTGGCCGATCTGTTTCGCCAGCTCAAGGACGAGTTCGACAGCCCGTTTGCCGTGCGCCACATCGGCTTGGAGCTTTCGAACAGCGTCGAACAGCCCTTGCTCCTCGACCTCGACCGCATGCGCCGGGTGTTCACCAATCTGCTCGAAAACGCCAAGAAGGCGCTGCGCCACGGAGGCACCGTCAAGGTCACCGCGCACCTCGAGGGCGACCGGGTGGTAGTGACCGTCGAAGACAACGGCGAGGGCATGGACGAGGCCACCCGGGCCCGGCTGTTCGAGCCCTTCTTCTCGGCCTCGGGTTCGGGGGGCACGGGGCTGGGGCTTCTCGTAGTCTCAAACGTGGTCGAGGCGCATCAGGGGACCATCAGCATCGCCTCGCAGCCGGGGGTGGGAACCACGATCACCCTGACCCTCCCCCTCCGCCTGGGAGGCCAGCCGTGAACCGACTGGCGGCGTGCGCCGTTCTGCTTCTGGCTGCCGCCGGGGCCTTTGCCCAAGACGCCGAAACCGTGAGGGTCATCCACCGCTTCGACTGGCGCCGTACCATCGACCAGAAGTACCAGGGCCTGGTCTACGGGTCGCTCACGGGGGCGTGGAAGCTGAGCGCCGCGCCCGATGGCGGCACCGAGGTCGAGGCGCGCTACGAACTGGCCTCAGAATCGCGGCGCGACAACGCCCTGACCGAAAAGACTGTGGAAGCCGAAAAACTCTCGCGGTTCAAGATCACCCCCCAGGGTGTCATGACGGGCTTTACAGGCGACGGCGTGCCCTACTACCGCAACTTCCCGGCGCCGCTGCCCGCCGAAGCGGGGCCAGGTTCGGTGTGGACGGGGAACGGAGAGCTGGTCGGCGACTTCTTGGGGACGGGCACCGCGACCCGAATCCCCATCCTCATCGAGTACAGGTGGGTGGGGCCCGGCAAGTACGGCGCCACCGACGTGATCCAGGTGAAGACCAAGTACGCCCTGCGCTACCAAGCCGGTCAGGACCAAACGGGGGACCCGACCCTCACCCGCGCCCAGGGAGTGCGCGAGGCCATGGTGTCGTACGACGCCGCCTCGCACCGCGTCGTGTTCATCAACGAGAGGACACAGGAGCTGTTCACGTCGTCCCAAGGGACCACGCTGGGCAACGAAGGCTTTGTGCTGACCTTCTTCGAGGGGGTGCCCGCCCTGGGCACGGCGGCCGTGGTGGCCGCGTTCAACCAGAGCCTGGGCCGGCCGCCGCTGGCGGCCACCGAGCTCGACGCCCCCGCGCCCCCGGCCCGGGCTCCCTCGGACGTTCCAGACGTCGAGGTCGCGGCCGACCCCCGGGGCGTCAAGCTTACCCTCCAGAATCTGCAGTTCGTGGCCGACAGCGCCGAGCTTCTGCCCGGCGAAGACCAGCGCCTGGCAACGATCGCGGGCCTGCTCAAGACAGTCCCCGGGCGCAACCTTCTGGTCATCGGGCACACGGCTGCTGTCGGCACCGCCGAAACCCAGGACACCCTGTCGCTGGACAGGGCCAAGAGCATCGTCGGCAAGCTCAAGGCAGCGGGACTGCCCGCCGCGCGCCTTATGTACGAAGGCCGGGGCGGACGCGACCCCGTGGCCAGCAACGACACCGAGGCCGGCCGTGCCCAGAACCGGCGCGTCGAGATCATCATCCTCGACCAGTGATCACCGCAGGCCCAGGAGCCTGGCGAAGTTGTCGCCCGTGATTTGCAGCACGTCCCCAACGGGAAGGCCCCGAAGCTCGGCCAGGCACCGGGCCGTAAGCCCCGCGTGGACGGGCCGGTTGGGCCGACCACGGACGCCCTGGGGCGCCAGGAAGGGCGAGTCCGTCTCGACCAGCAGGCGGTCAAGAGGGGCCCAGGCGGCGACCTCGCGAAGGGCCGACGCCGAGGGGTAGGTCAGGTTTCCGGCAAAGCTTAACAAGAACCCCAAGTCGAGCGCTGCCCGGGCAAATTCGCGGTTTGACGAGAAGCAGTGCTGGATGCCCGTCCCCGACCACCCGGCCAGGTCCTCGAGCAGTTCGCGGTCGGCCTCGCGGTTATGGATGACTATGGGGAGGTGACGCTCGGCAGCGAGGGCCAGTTGAGCACGGAAGAGCTGGCGCTGGGCCGCCTCGTGCTCCCGGCCCCGGTACCAGTCGAGGCCGATCTCGCCCACGGCAAGGCAGCGTTCGTGGTCCAGCTGGGCGGCCACGGCTTGCAGGTCGGCGGCCGTCGCGTGCGCGGCCTCGGAGGGGTGGATGCCTGCGGTGTACCACAGCCTGGGCTCGCCGTGGCCCCAGGCCAGGCGTCGGTCCCAGCCCTGGGCGTCGACGGCCACGTCGAGGGCCCAGCGCCCGCCCGCGTCGAAGAATTCGCTGACGCACTGGCGCGGGTCGAGGCCCTTGGACTCGAGGGAAAGCAGGTGGAAGTGGCTGTCCACAAGGCCTGGAAATTCGTTCATCTTGCCCAATTCCCCCTTGTTCGGCTATCCTGGCCCCGTCGCCGGGGTGGTGAAACAGGTAGACACATGGGACTTAAAATCCCCCGGCCGGAAACGGCCGTGCCGGTTCGATTCCGGTCCCCGGCATCGCCAGACAGCATGTTAGGAGGCGACCCCTCCGGTGTCAATCTGCGAGGCGTCACCGCCTGAGGAGTCCCCATGAAAGTCCGCCTTTCCGCCCTGGTGCTCGTCCTACTCCCGTTCCTAGCCTTCGGGGCCCCGGGCCCTGTGGTACTCAAGAGCGCCCACTACACGGTCACAAGCTGGGCTGGCGCCGAGGCCGGACAGACGACCCTCGACGTGATGGAGGCCTTGCTGGTCCGCTACAACGCCCTGTTCCTGTTCGACCTGACCAAGGCGCCCGGGCCTTGGAACGTGGTCCTTTACGCCTCTAAGGCCGACTTCGACGCGGCGCTGGCAGGGCAGGTGGCCACGCCCCCCTCCGACTACATTTACCTTCACTACGCCGACCCGGCGCGCAGCCAGCTGGCCGCGTGGGTGCCCGCCGAGGGCTCGCCCGTAGACGAGGTCCGATCGCTGGCGTTCCAGGGCTTCTTCCAGTTCCTGTGGACCTTCCTCCCCCACCCGCCCGCTTGGATCGAAACCGGTCTGGCGTCGGTGTTCTGGAACTCGCACTGGGACGGCAAGACGCTCACCGCCAACCCCGACCTGCCGTACCTCGAGACCCTCCAAGAGCGCTGGAAGGACAAGGGGCCCGACCTCAAGGCCCTGCTGACGGCCCCCGAAGGCACCCTCGACCCGCAGTCCGGGCGCGACCTCGAGGCCTGGGGATTGGCGGCCTTCTTGCTCGACACCCCCGACCCCACGTACGCCCGGCTGTTCGGCTCGGCGCTGGGCAACCTTTCGCCCACAGCCAGCGAGGAAGAGAACCGCGACGCCGTGGTGCAGCGCTTTGAGGCCGCCAAGGACCTGACAGCGGCCTCGGCCGATGTGCAGGCCTATTGGAAGGCGAAGCTCGGGTTTTCGGCCAGGCTGGCCCAGGGAAGCCTTGCGCTCAAGGACAAGAACTACGCGGCGGCGGCGGCGGCCTTCCAGGGTGCGCTCGCGCTGAGGCCAGCCGACGACGCGGCACTGTACTACGCGGGGCTGACCGCCTACGAGGCCAAGGACTATGTGAACGCCGAAGGGCTGCTGGCCCGGGTGAAGGGTGCGGCGCTCCCTCCGGGGCTGCTGGCCTACGCCAGGGGCCTCACCGCGTTTGCCCTCAAGAAGAACGACGCGGCCAAGGCCTTCTTGCTCCAGGCGAAGGCCGAGGACGCGGCCAGCTACGACAAGCTGGCGGCGCCAGTCCTCGATCTGATCCGCTAGGAACTATTCTTGGCGTTTGGACTTCACGAAGCGGTTGAAGTCCATGATGTTCTTGACGATGATCTTGCCCTGCTGGATCTCGACGCGCCTCTGATTCACGAACTGTTTGAGCACTTCGCTGGCCTTGGCCACCGAGAGGCCGGCCCAGTGCGCGATGTCTTCCACCGAGTTGGGGAAGGTCCGCGAGTTGTCGGTGGGGTCGGTAGGCCGGGGGCCGTTCTCGTCGAGCATGAGGAAAACGTCGGCGACCCTGGCCTGGATGTCGTCAAGGGTAAGCACCATGAACCGGCGCTTCTGGTCGTAGATGCGCTTGGCGAACAGCTTAAGCAGGTTGAGGACGATCTGCGGCTGGCCTGCCATAAGCACCTCGAAGTTGGCCCGGTTGAATTCGAGGAGCTTTACGTCGGTGAGGGCGATGATGGTGGCGCTGCGGGGTGCCTCCTCGAGAAGCGCCATCTCGCCGAAGAACTCGCCGGGGTTGAGGATGTCGAGGGTCTTTTCAAGGTCGCCAACGATCTTGACGATCTTCACCTTGCCGCTCTGGATCAGGTAGAACGCGTCGCCGGGCTCAAACTCGCAGAAGATGATTTCCCCGGCCCGCTTGGTGATGGCGAAGCGGTTGAAGACCGAAAGATCCAGACTCATACCTTGGCCCCTTCGAGTTCCTTGAGGGCCTTTCGGGTCTTGACCGCCACGGGCTCATCTTCGGCGGCCAGGTTCAAGATCTTGGTGTAGAAATTGCGTGCCCAGGTGAAGTCGTTCTTCCCCTGGTAGGAGCGGCCGATGAAGTACAACGCGTCCTTGAGGTCGGGGTGCCGCGGGTACTTCTGGATCAGAGCGGTCAGGTGTTTTGTCGCCTCGTCGAACTTGCCCAGGAAGACAAGGCAGCGGCCCATCTCGAACTCGCTCTTGGCGCTGTGTTCGGGGTCGGCGTTGGTGGCCACGATTTTCTGGAAGATCTTGTACGCGTCGAGATACTTTTCCTGGTTGGCCAGGGCCACGGCCTCGAAGAAGCCCTTGGCGGCCAAGGGATCGGCGGGACCCGCCTGGGGGGTGGGGGCCGGCGCGGCCGCCGGGGTCGGGGGGCTGAAATCGGGCTCATCGTCCACGGCGCCGGCAGCGGCAAACAGCGCGGTGCTGTCGACCTTGGCCACGCCCTGGCCTGCCTTGCGCGCCAGATCCGACGCCTCGACGGCGTAGCGGCCGCCCGGATACAGCGTCAGGTAACGCGTGAGGGCGTGCACAGCTGCCTTGTACTGCCTGTTGGTGAAGTAATACTCGCCAATCGAGAAGAGGCCCGCCTCGGGGTCCTTGGACGTGCCCTTGCCGATAAGGTTCTGCACCTTGCCGTGCATTCGCCTCAGCTGGTTCGAGAAGACCTTGAGCATCTTCATGATGATGCGGGTGTTCGCCAGGACCAACTGCTCGAACTCGGGGACGCTGAAGACGAGGACCTCTGAGTCGGCCAGTACGATCGCCGACTCGTCGCGGGGGTAGCGGCCCAGGGCGCTTTTCACGCCGAAGAACTCCCCAGGAGCGACAAGCTCGTTGATCTCTTCCTTGGTTTCGATGTCGTTGGATTTGGAAAGAACCTTGCCGGCCTTCAGGATGAAAATTTTGTCTCCGACGTCGCCCTGGAAGTAGATCACCGAGTTGGTCTTGTACTGGGTGGCTTTGGGCACGGAACCTCCCTGAAGGCTGGATACCGGTTTCAGGATAATTCCCCGCCACAGGGACTGTCAACCTCCGGTAAAAACATTTAGACTGCTTTCATGGTCGATCTGCACGCCCACTCCACTGCCTCGGACGGGCGCCTGACACCCACCGAACTGGTGGCCCTGGCGGCCTCAAGGCAACTGAGCGCTCTGGCCCTTACCGATCACGACACGGTGGCCGGTCTCGACGAGGCGGCGCGGGCCTGCGCGGACCGAGGCTTGAGGTTCGTCCCCGGCATAGAACTCGAGGTCGAAATCGATACAGGAGAGTTCCACCTGCTCGGTTTGGGCTTCCGCCAATGGCACAGCGGCTGGACCGACGGTTTGGAAGAGCTTCAACGGCTGAGGGAAGAAAGAAACCTGCGCATGTTCGAAAGAATGACGCAGGCGGGAATTAAAGCCGACTACGACGAGATCCGCGATCTTGCCGACGGCGGCCAGGTCGGCCGGCCGCACTTCGCGCGTTTCCTGGTCAACCGGGGCAAGGTGGTGACCATTCAGGACGCCTTCAACCAGTTCCTGGGCCGGGGCCAGCTGTTCTACGAAAAAAAGGCGGCCCTCCCCGTAAAGAGGGCGTTTGACCTGGTCCACGCGGGCGGCGGACTGGCCATCGTGGCTCATCCCATGTCGCTGCAGCTGAGCTTCACCGACCTCGAGACGAAGCTGGGCGAATGGAAGGACCTGGGCCTCGACGGCTTGGAGGCGTGGCACCCAGGCACCGAACCCCGGTACTGCCGGCGGCTCGAGGGCCTGGCGGCCCGCTGGGGCCTGAAAATCAGCGCCGGGTCGGACTTCCACGGCGACAACAGGCCCGACAGAAGGCTCGGTCTCACCTCGGGGGGACGCCCCATCGACCCCAAGTTCCTCGAGGAGCTGTTCGAATGATTGCGAGGTGGGGTTCGGCGGCCATCAAGGGTTTCAGGGACCTGTTCTACGGATGCGGCTTCTTCTGGCTCATCATCCGCGAGTCCTTCAAGCTCAACACCCACCGCGGTGTAGGGTGGAAAGTGGTCGTCATGCAGATCCTGTTCACAGGGGTCAACGCCATGGCGATCATTCTGCTGATCGCGCTTTCCCTAGGTGCAGTCATCATCTTCGAGGGCGCCCAGGTGTTCTCGCTGGGACAAAACAGCCTTCTGTACACCATTCTGGTCACCATCATCACCCGCGAACTGGGCCCCCTGCTCACCGCCTTTATCGTCATGGCGCGCTCGGGGGTGGCCATCGCCACCGAGTTGTCGAACATGGTGATCAGCCAGGAGATCGAGGCCTACATGGCCGTGGGGATCAACCCCATTTCATACCTGGTGGTTCCGCGCTTTTTGGGGGTAACCGTGTCGGTGGTGGCCCTCACCGTGTTTTTCAGCGCTGCGGGCCTGGCCGGTGCCTGGCTTGTCGTGCAGTTCGTGCAACCCCTGCCCGCAAGCGAGTACTTCACCAACCTCCTCCTTCACCTGACCCTGACCGACTTGGCCGCGAGCGTGGTCAAGGGCCTCGTGTTCGGAATGATCATCGCCGTGGTGTCCACCTACCACGGCTTCGAGGCCAACCAGAGCTCGACGGAAGTTCCCGTGCTGGTCATCAAGGCCGTGGGCCGCGGATTCGGCCTGCTCATCGTGGCCAACATCCTCATCACACTGGCGTACCTGATATGAAGCAGTGGATCGACGGCGCTCCAGCGCTCACCCTCGAGGGCGTCATTTACTCGCCGGGAGCGGCGCCACTGTTCAAGGGCCTCGACCTGACCGTCCCCATGGGCCGGTGCACCGTGTTCATGGGGCCCTCGGGGGCAGGGAAGAGCACCGTGCTGCGCCTGGGGGCGGGGCTGATCCCGCCCGACTCGGGCACCGTGCTGTACCGCGGACTCGACTGGTCGGAACTGTCGGACCACGAGAACGCGGTCTTTCGGGAGGGGATGGGGTTCGCGTTCCAAAACGGCGCCCTGTGGGCCAACAAATCGGTCTACCAGAACATCGAGCTGCCCTACCTGTACCATCGGCCCAAGGCCGAACGCCAGGAGGTCCGTGACGCGGTGGCCCGGGCCGCTCACCAGGCGGGCATCCAGGGGCAACTGGCTCTGCGCCCCTCGCAGCTGAGCCTGGGCGAGCAGAAGTCGGTTTCCCTGGCCCGGGCGCTGGTCATGGACCCTCCGGTGCTCTTCCTCGACGACCCCACGGGCAGCCTCGACGCCCAGGCTACCGAAAAGCAGCTGCAGCTGTTCACCGAGCTCAAACGCGCGGGCCGCACCATTATCCTCGTGACCCAGGATCCGTTGGTCACCTCGCGCATCGCCGACAGGCTGGTGCTCATGAAGGCCGGCGAGGTCGTGACCGAGGGGGAATTCGCCGAGGTCACCCGCAACCCCAACCCCGAGGTGGTCGCCATCCTCACCTCGGTGCTGAGCCAAGCCGCCACCTTCAGCGGCGACATCCTCGACCTGCTTTCCATTGACCAGGGAGACGGGGACGCCCTAAAGTGACAGCATGAAGTTCCGCATCAAGTACGCCCAGCAGGTCGTGGGCGTTTTTCTTCTGGCCGGAGTCTTGGCCCTGGTGGTGGTGCTGGTCTTCATGGGGGCCAACCAGCGCTGGTTTGCCCGCAATTATGAATTCTTCAGCCGCTTCTCGTCGGCCGAGGGCATCACCACGGGGATGAGCGTGCGGCTCAAGGGCTTCGAGATCGGCAAGGTGAGCGGCGTCGAGCTGAACACCGCCAACCGCGTGCGGGTCGACATCTCGATCTACGAAGAGTACTACCCCAAGATCCGCCCCGACTCGGTGCTTGAGCTGTCGGTGAGCCCTATTGGGCTGGGCAGCGGCAGCATGAACCTGCTGCCAGGACTCAACATGCTCCCCCCCATGGAGGAGCACTCCTTTTTGCCCTCGAGCGAGAGCGTCCTGGGTCAGTCGCTGCTGGCCCAGGGCCTAGTCGACAGGCCGCAGAACACGGGCGCCATCAACGGCATCATCGCCCAGATCGAGCCGCTTCTGGCCGAGGTGCGCTCCACGGCCACGGGCGTGACCCGGCTGCTGGGCAACATCAACGGCGCCGTCGAGGGCAGGTCGGGAAACCAGATCTTTCAGCTGCTGACCGACGTGCAAAAGACCCTGGGCACCGTCGACACCGTGCTTACCTCCACCTCGTCCAACACCAACACCCTGTTGGTGTCGAGCCAGGACCTGATGAAGAACCTGAACGGCATCACGGACAACGTCAACCGCCTGACCAGCCAGCTCCAGGACCCCAAGGGCATCGTCCCCAAGCTCCTCGATCCCCAGGGGAGCCTGAAGACCCTCCTCGACGACAAGAACCAGCTCTACAACCAGATTACCGATATCCTGGGTCAGGTGAACCACACCCTGGCGCAGGTGACCGACACCGTCGCCAACCTGAAGGGCCTCACCAACTACCTCAACCGCTCGACCCCGCAGATCTCGGGCCTGCTCGAGGACACCAAGACGACGCTGAAAAAGACAGGAGATGTGATGGAAGGCTTGAGCAACAACCCCCTGCTCAAGGGCGGCATTCCCCCGGTCAAGCCCCAGACAAGCACAGTCCAGGGTCAAAGGGACGAGGACTTCTGATGGCGGTGCCCTTTGTCCGCCTCGGGCTGGTTTGGCTGCTGGCCGCCCTCGTGCTGGCAGCCTGCAGTTCGGCGCCGCCGCCGCCCGACGGGGTGCAGGACCGCAAGAACCGCGCTGCCGACTACCTCAAGTTCGGGCGCCAGGCCTTCCAGGAGGCCCAGTACGACCAGGCGCTCTCGTTCTACCAAATCGCCGTCGACCTCGATACCGCCGTCGACAGCGAGGCCGGCATGGCCGCGGCCTGGAACTCGGTGGCCAGCGCCCAGACGGCCCTGGGCAAGACCGACGACGCCCGGGCTTCGCTGGCCCTTGCCGAATCGTACGCGGCGCTGTCGGGCGACAAGGTGCTTGTGCTGCAGGTGGCCGTGAACCTGGTTCAAGCCGATCTGGCGGCCGGGAACAAGGCAGGCGCGAGGCAGCGCCTGACGGCCCTCCAGCCCTTCCCCGAGACGGCCGAGGGCGCCGCCCTCGAGCACGCCTGGGGCGCGCTCTTGAAGGACGAGGGCAACTCTGCCGACGCCCTGGCCGCCTTCGACAGGGCGCTGACGACCAACCAGAAGCTGGGCCTGAAACAGGAGATGGCGTCGAACCGGTTCATGAAGGCCTCGGTGCTGGCCAAGCAGGGCCACGACGACGCCGCCAAGACAGAGCTTGAGGCCGCCCTCGTCCTCGACAGGCTCATGGAAAACACAATCGGTATTGGCCAGGACTGGCGGGCCCTGGGGACGCTGGCGGTCCGCCGGGGCGACAACAAGGCGGCCTTCGACGCGTACGTGCGGGCCTCGCGGCTCTTTGAGGCGGCGCACCTGTCCGACCAGCAGCGCCGGACCGTCGTCCTGCTGATCCCCGTCGCTGTAGCGCTCGGGCTTGCCGACGAGGCGGCCCGCTACAAGGCCGTCCTAGACCGCCTCACCGCTTCCCCATGATCCGCCGCGCCGCCCTTGTCCTTTTCGTGCTCAACCTTGCCGCGGGGCTGTGGGCGCAGAACTCCCCCTACCCCGAGATCCGCAGCCTGTCGGCGGGAGCCGATCCCTTGTTCAAGCAGCAGCAGGACCTTGTCGACCTGGCCTACCAGGCCCTGGCCAGCGGCGACTCGCCCGGCGACCTGGCCCTGTTCCAGTACCGGACCCAGCCCGGCGACTCGCTGTTCACCCTCGCCGCCCGGTTCAACCTCCCCTACGAGACCCTGGCCACCTTGAACGGGCTCAAGGGCTCAGCCTCGATCACGGTCGGGCAACGCCTCGTCATTCCCACCCAGCCAGGCCTGTTCATCGCGGTCGACCACCCCGGCGAGCTCGACCGCCTCGTCGACGCCCGCCTTTCGTCGATGCCTGTGAATGAAATCCGGCTCACCGTGGCGCGGGCTTCGGGAGCCGAGACCGTGATGTTCTTCCCCGGAGTGAGGTTCCACCCTCTGGAGCGCGCCTTCTTCCTTGGAATTCTGTTCCGCTTCCCCCTGCCGGCGGCGCGGCTGACCTCGCCCTTCGGCATCAGGTCGAACCCGTTCACCGGGCATCCGACGTTCCACGCGGGCATCGACTTGGCGGCGCCCACGGGCACCGAGGTGTACGCCGCCCGGGACGGTAAGGTCGTTGAAATTGGGGTCATGGACCGTGTGCTGGGCAACTTCGTGCGCCTAGACCACGGCGACGGGTACCAAACCGTCTACGGGCACATGAGCAAGGTGCTGGTTTCCTTGCATCAGGTGGTCCAATCCGGTACAATTCTTGGCAGGGTCGGATCGACGGGGATGTCGACGGGGCCCCACCTCCACTTCGAAATCCGAAGGCAAGGTCACCCCGAAGATCCCGTCCCCCTTCTGCCCGCAAGGTTATGACGCTTCGAAACGGCTTTCTGTTGTTGGCCCTGCTGACCTCTCCCCTGGTTGCCGAATCGCTGCGCGCTCCGGTGAAGGGGGAGCTGTTGCCCGACGGCCCCCCGCTTGTCATGGGGCTGGACGAACTTGTGCAGATCTCGCTGCCGGCGTCGACGAAGTTCACCAAGGCCCTCGAGATCGAGGTCACCATCCCCCGCGACGTGTTCCCCTACCGCTCCAACCTTGCCGTGTTCATCTATCAGAATTTCCAGCCCGGTCTTGACCAGGGCACGTCGGCCGGCGACAGGATAGGCATCGAGGTTCTGCCCCCCGCCGTCAAGTTCTATCTCCAGGCTCCCCTCGTCCCCAAGGCCGGACTCAAGGCCGCCATCGACACCGCTGTGCTCAAGCTGCCCCGGTTCGACGCCGCCTTTCCCCTGGCCATCACCATCCTGCCCATCGACAAGGAACTGCCCCCCGGGTACGAAAAGTTCCAGTTCTCGGTGAAGGTGAGGCCCATGAACGACAACCTGGGCGCGCTGGTGCTCACGACCCCGTCGCTCTCGGACGAGGACAGGCACAACCTCAAGATCACCGCCAACGGGGTAGACCAGCCCTCCGAAGGTCCCCTGCTCCTGGCCCCGGGCCCCTACAACCTTGAGGTGACCCTGCCGGGGGTGGGAACCACCACCCTGACCGCCGTGGTCACCCAGGCCAAGACCACGGAGGCTGTGGTCGACATGGCGCGCGAGGCGCCCACGGTGGTCATCGAAGCGCCCGAGGGCACCCAGGTGGTCATCGACGGGCGAAGGATACTCTGGAAGCCTTCTGTCCCCTTCCCCATCGACCTGGGCACCCACAACGTGCAGTTCGTGATCGGCAACACGGTGGTCTCAGACTCGTTCACCATCGACAAGGGCGGGCGCCACCGGCTGACGCTTAAGATGTCTGTCAATTTGAAAGAGGACTAAGGGACGAGGACGGTCTGTTCCGAGTTCTGCTAACAGCCGCGCCTTAATCCGATCCAGCCCAACATCCTCACTCTCTCCATCTTGTCAGGGGAGAGAAAAGAACAAATCGTGGTGGCGGAAAGGAAAGAGGTATGGGCGTGCCCCCAACCCGACGCCGAAATGTCAATGAACATGGCGTGAAGGTGGTCATCGAGTTCCCAGACTGGCAAGGACACGGGGGGCAGGACCGCTGTCTGAAGGAGGACGAGATCACCAGACTGGAAGCCGTAGGCAGACAGACTTTCGTCGAGGATCTTCAGCCGGCCAAGTTGATCGTCCGTAAAGGCGATGTTCGCCCGCAGATCATTCATACTCCCCCCTGCTGGCGACGATGCAAACTTGTCGGTTTGGCTCGCTGAACGTGAATAAGGATAAACCCAGTCTTGGATTCTAACAAGGCTCTAAGAGAAGGAACCATCTGTCTTGCATTGGTTCAATCACGTCTTGGAACACTTGGTCCGCCAGCATCGAGGCTTGCGACCTTGTTCTGATCGTTTCGCCAATCAACTCGATGTCTGCTGAGATCGCCTTCGAATGTTTTGTTAGATGATCGGCAAGCTGGGGAATTTCTTCGGCAACGACAGCACCCCCGGCCTGAGACCCGCGCGTGCGCCGCTTCGATGGCAGCGTTCATCGACAGAAGTCTAGTTTGGGAGGCAATCGACTTCACCAAGGCGTTGGCCTGCTGAAGCTTCTCGGACAAATCGGATATCCGTTCAATTGCTGCGACAACGTTCGGAACGTTTGTTCTTTCCGTCCCGCGTTGAGTCCCGAAGCCGTCCAACGTCCGTTGACAGGACCACGACATTCTTCGTGACAGTTTGGATGTTCGCCAGCATTTCCTCAATCGACGCTGACGACTGAACAACCTTGGAAGCCTGCGGCTCAACGAGGTTGTTGAGCCGGCGGCCCGCCCCGTCAATCCAGCAGCCTTCCCTTCACCGGCACTCCGCTTTCGAGGCCGTCGAGGACGTCATCGATGGCACCCTCGGAATCGATCCCCCCGTACCAAAAGTTGTCGGGCTGGACCACCATGACGGGTCCGCGGTCACAAACGTTCAGGCATCCCGTCGCTGTCACGGTCACCCCCGCCAGCCCCCGGTCGGCCAGTTCTGATTCCAGGTAAGGAAGCAAACCGAGCGAACCCTTCTTGTGACAGGCGCCTTGAGGCGCCCCCGACGCGCGAAATGAACCACACACCAAAATCTGCCTCTCGGGCTTTTTCATTCTTTTCTCCTTGTTTCTTTTTGAAACGCTGAATCCCAATGAAAGCGTCGCGGCTGTCAGCCGCAGCCTGTCCCGTTTCCGCGGCACCCCTCGGCGCAAGCGTTCACTTCCTGCCGCAAGTAGCCGCTCAAACCCCTTCCGCTCCCCCAGGCGCCCAACAATTCGTCGATGAGTCCTTCGACGGTGAACACGGCCAGACCGGCACCCTCCAGAAGCTGCAACGGCCTGGCGCCCGCCCCGCTCACGAAGACGGAACCGCAATCCGACAACACGGCCGCCAGATCGAGCCACCTGTCGTCGCCGCCGCCAACGGGAGGCGCGGTCCGGTGATCTACTTGTTTCCAGGCGCCGTCGTGTTCCTCAAAAATGGCAAACCCCGGAGCCTGACCCAGGTGCAGGTTCACAAGGACGCCTTCCAGAGTCGCCACGGCGGCCCGCCGCTTGGTTCCCCCGGGGAGGGTTGCGCCAATTCCCGGAATCGTGCTCAGGCTTTGCGGGACCGCGGGTTTTTTCGAGGCGCAGGTCGAGGCGATGGAACAGCCGCTGGCGCACTTTTCGGGAGGGCAGTCGGCTTCCTGCCCCTTGGGACTCCTGGCCTCAGCGAGCAGGACGGCGATGTCGGGGTGGTCTTCACCCAACAGGCCCGCCGCGTCGGCGCGGCAGCGCTGACAGTGGGCCATCTGAGGCAGGTGAAGGGAACAGCGCGCCCGCAGCTGGCGCATGGTCTCCGCATCGGGCTCCTTCAGGACACCAAAGGCCGTACCGGCCACAGGGTAAAGAGGAATCAGGTTGTGGTACGAGGCCCCTAGCCGGGCCGCCGTCAGGGCCACCTGCCCCACGTGGAAATCGTTGATCCCGGGGATCACAAGCGTGTTCACCTTGGCGGTAATCCCCCGGGCCACCAGGCCCTCCAGCGAAGTCTTCTGCTGGTCCCAAAGGTACTCGGCGGCCTCAATGCCGCTGTGGGTGCGCCTGCCGTAGCGCATCCAATCGTAAATGGTGCGGCTCACCTCCGGGTCGACTGCATTGATGGTCACAGTCACGTGGCTGACCCCCAGTGAGGCCAATTCGTCGAGGTACGGCGGCAGGGTGAGGCCGTTGGTGGCCAGGCAAAGGAGGAGTCCGGGGTAGGCCTGCCTCACCAGCCTCAGGGTTTCGAGGGTCTCGTCGGGGTTGGCCAGCGGATCCCCAGGTCCGGCGATCCCCACAACTCGGGTCTGGGGGATCTTTTCGACGATGCGGTGGAGATACTCAAGCGCCTCGGCTGGGGCGAGGACCCCGCTGGTCACACCCGGACGGCTCTCGTGGAGGCAGTCGGTCTGGCGATTGCAGTAGCGGCATTGAACGTTGCAGCGGGGCGCCACGGGAAGGTGGACCCTGGCCGAAGTGTGCCTGGCCGCCGGATCAAAACACGGGTGACCACCCGAGGCCCTTTTTGCTGTGCTTTGAGATGACTCGAGCAACGAGTTTCTTGCGCCCATTCGGTTCCCCCCTTCGGGACTAGTAGTACGTGTACCCTGCCGGGTTCTCTTCTTGCCTGTGTTCCAGCACCGCGTTCACGATTTGGTCAAACAGAGCCAGGGCGCCCGCGTAGCCCAGCAGCCGGATCCTCGCTCCCCCAAACCTGTCGTGGACGGGAAAGCCGACGCGCACCAGGGGAACCCCCAGCGCCTTGGACAGCTTGTGGCCCTTGCTGTTGCCGATCAACAAATCGACCTCGACGCCCAAAAGGTTCTTTTCCAAGTCAAAGAAGTCGCTGTCGTCAAGGACGTTTGCGGCGGGCAGGGCCTTGGCCAGCCGGCCCGAACCCCCGCCGCTGCACACCGCAACCACTTTGATACCGACTTCGGCCAGAAACCCTGTAAGCGCCGCCACGAGGTCTTCCTCGCCAAAAACGGCAGCTTTGAGCCCCGAGACAACTTTATGGCCGTCGATGAGGCTGTCGATCAGCCGGGATCGCTCGCCCTGGAGCCGGGCCGGCAACGGTCGGCCCGACAGCTCCGAGAACACGGCAAACCAGGCGTCGGAGGCCTTCACTCCCAGGGGCCAGGGCAGGCGGTGTCCTGGAACTCCGAAGGTGTCGCGCAGCACGGTGCCTGCCGTCTTCACGGCTCCTCCCAGAATGGATCCGGGCTCGATCCACGCGCGGGCCTTCGGGGCCGCCCTCAAGGTCGCCAAGGGTGTTCCACCGGGAGGAATAGGCGTGTAATCCTGCCAAGGGCCCCCGTCGAGGGTTTCGGACCAGTCGGGGACGAGGGCTCCCTCCAACCCGAAGTCGGCCAGCCAAGCTTTCATGGCCCTGAGGTCCTCGGGCGACACGAGAGGAGCAAAGAGCAGGACCCCCGGTCCCGCGGCCTCGGTGCGAGGGTCGGCCAGCTGCTCCACAAGACACCTCACGGCATCGTGGAAGCCGTCGGCGTGGGTGCCCCGGTAGGCCGCCGTCGAAACCTGGACTACCGGCGGCAGTTCGGGGGCGTCGCCAGCCTTGGAGAGTTCGTGGAGGTATAGCGAAAGGTCTTCACCCATGGTCTCGGCCAGGCAGGTTGTCGCCACCCCGACCAGGGCGGGTTGGTACTGCCGGTTCAGGTTCCGCAGCGCCGAAAAGAAGTTGTCCTTGCCACCGAAGACGGCGCTGTGTTCGCTGAAGTTCGTGCTGGCAACGTCGAGGGGCTCCTTGAAGTGGCTGATGAGGTAGCGCCTGATGTAGGTGCTGCACCCTTGACTGCCGTGAAGCAGGCACACCGCGCCCTCGATGCCGTGAAAGGCCAGCGCTGCGCCCAGGGGCGTGCACGCCTTGCACGGGTTGGTGGTGGAAACCGCGTGGGGCGTGTTCTCGTTCCGAAGGTCGGTCATCGCAAGCCCCACACGGGCGAGAGAACCGTCTCTTCGACTTCTTTCGCAAAGTTCGCCATGCCGACAAACCCGGCAAGGGGCACCTTGCGCTCGTGGTTGTGGTCGACAAACGCCAGACCGAGCTTGTACGCCAGCGGCCTCTCCTTCACTCCCCCGAGGAACACGTCGGCCCCGGTCTCGCGACAGTACCTGGCCAGCTCCACGGGGTTGGAGTCGTCAAGGATGACGGTGCCCGGGTCCGAGATCTGTTTCAGGGTCTCGTAGTCCTCGGGGCTGCCAGTCTGGCTTCCGACCACGACGGTCGCGATCCCCAGGTGGCGCAGGGCTTTGATCAGGCTGATGGCCTTGAACCCCCCGCCCACATAGACGGCGGCCCTCTTGCCCGCCAGCTTCGCCCTGGCCTGGGCCAGAACCGGCAGCAGCTCTTTCAGTTCGGTCTTGACCAGCGTGCGTGCGGCCTCGAGGACCCTTGGCTCGTCGGCGAAGAACTCTGCCGCCTGGTAAAGGGCGTGGGCCATGTCTTCCAACCCGAAGTACGAGACCCTCTTGTACGGTACGCCGTATTTCTGTTCCATCATTTTGGCGAGGGTAGTCATGCTGCCTGAACACTGCACGAGGTTGAGGCTGGCCCCGTGGGCCCGGCGGATCTCGTCGACGCGCCCGTCGCCGGTGAGCACGCTCACCACTTCGATGCCCAGACGCCTGTAGTACTCCTTGAGGATCCAGGCCTCGCCGGCCAGGTTGAACTCGCCCAGAATGTTGATGGAAAGCTTGGAAACGCCGGTCACGTCGGCAGTGCCCACGAGCTTCATAAGCGCGTGGCAGGCGGCGGCGTACCCGTCCTTCTTCGTCCCCTTGAACCCTTCGCTGTGGACGGGCAGCACGGGGATGCCGTACTTTTCCGAGGCCTTGCGGCAAACGGCTTCGACGTCGTCGCCGATGAGCCCCACGATGCAGGTGGAATAGACAAAGGCCCCCTGAGGCCGGTGGAGGGTGATCAGCTCGTCGAGGGCCAGGGCCAGCTTCTTCTCGCCGCCATGGATGACGTCCATCTCGCGCAAGTCGGTGCTGAAGCTCAGCCGGTGGAGCTGGGGTCCCGAGGAAAGCGAACCGCGGATGTCCCACGTATAGGCCGCACAGCCAATGGGGCCGTGAACCAGGTGAATCGCGTCGGCGATGGGGTAAAGGACGACGCGGCTCCCGCAGAAGACGCAGGCCCTCTGGCTGACGCTGCCTGCCGTCGAGGCCTTGCCGCAAGAGACCGAAGCTGCACCGATTCCCGCCCGCCCGATCTGGGCTGTTCGTTCCTTCAGGATGTCCATACAGCCTTAGAGCAAGGTCCGTGCCAGCGTAAAACCAGGCTTTTCCGGGGGGGTTTCCAGAGGCAGGGGGACGGAAAGGGGCTTTTTTCAGAAAAGGAGACTCAATAGGACCGCAGAGCCTCGGAAACAAGCGAAAAAAAACTCGGCTCCAGGGGTTCGGAGATACCGAGCCCGTGGAGCCGAGTCTGGGGAACAGGACAAACGAGGACGCTACATCGCCAGTTCAAACTTCTCGGGCGCGGCGTCGCGGTCCTGGCGGTCCATAAGCAGACCCAGGATCTTCTCCATGAGGCGCAGCGCGCCCTGGTAGCCGACTGTAGGAAACTGCCCGTGGCCCACCCGGTCAAGGATGGGGAACCCGTGGCGGAGGAGGGGAATATCCTCGTCCCGGGCGATGTACTTCACGTACGTGTTGCCGATGACCAGATCGACGGGCTCGTTCTTGATCCACTGATGGAGGGTAAGCATGTCGCCGGCTTCCTTCACGTTGATCTTCCGGCCCAAACCCTTGGTCAATTCTTCGATCCGGCTGACAAACTTCTTGCCGGGGGTGCCGGTCACAAGGTGGACGGGGACCATGTCCAGGTCCACCAGGAACTCCGTCAGCGCCACCAACTGGTCGGGGTCGCCCACCAGGGCCACCTTCTTCTTCCAGAAATACTGGTGCATGTCGGCCATCATGTCGACGACCCGCCCCCGCTCCTGGGTGATCGCGTCGGGCACCGAGACCCCGGCGAGTTTGCGCAGGGCGTCGACGTACCGGTCCGTGCCCCGCAGGCCAATGGGCAGGCCCAAGATCTGGCAGGGGACCTTGCACTGGGTGTCCAAGAGTTTGGCGGCAGGTCCCGAGGCAATGGGACCGAAGGCCAGCGTGCCAAGGCTGTTCCCGCTGTCGATAAGGTCGCCGATCGGGGTGCCCCCCGGAGGATACAGGTCGAACCGGCCGGTGAGCGGGGTGTCGACCACGTCGCTGGTGTCGGGGAACGTGATGGTCTTGACCCGCATTTCGGCGGCGAGGCGCTTGATCTCCCTCATATCGCTGGGTTCCACCCACCCTGGAATGAGGTTGACCTTGTGGTTCGGGGTATCCGTGTTCTTGGCCAGGTAGGCCACAAGGGCCTTGGTCATGTTCGCGAACCCGATCACGTGGCTGCCCACGTAACTGGGGGTGTTGGCGTGAATAACGTACTTTCCCGCAGGAATCTTGCCCTCGGCCGTGGCCTTTCCGATGATCTGAGGAACGTCGTCGCCGATGGTTTCGCTCAAACAGGTGGTGTGGACGGCGATCATCTCGGGCTTGTAGGTCGTGAAAATCGTCTCAATGGCCGACAGGAGGTTGGCCTGCCCCCCGAACACCGAAGAGCCTTCGGTGAACGAGCTTGTCGCCGCCATCACCGGTTCCTTGTAGTGCCGGGTCAGCACAGTTCGGTGATAGCTGCAGCAGCCTTGGCTGCCGTGGCTGTGGGGCAGGCACCCGTGAACCCCCAGGGCGGCGTACATCGCTCCCACCGGCTGGCAGGTCTTGGCCGGATTGGCCACCAAGGCGCGGCGCTCGGTGACTTCGGCGGTGGTGTGTTTCAACAACTTCATGTTCATTTCAAACTCCTTTTGGTGGGGGGCACGCCCCCCTCGCTTCGGCGCAGCCTTCGCTACCCCCCATGCGGGCACCGGGTTCTCTCGACCGCCCGCAACGCCCGGCCTACTTTCCGAAGACAACCACGGGTCGCTTCGCGACCGCAGAGGGTCACGGAGTTTCACGGAGAGAAAAAAACGGGAGGCTGGTGGCGCTTCGGCTTCAAAGTGTGCTCCAAACCCCGACTACGCCAACCGACCCCTTCCTCTCTTCTCCGTGAACCTCCGTGCCGCTGAAGGCGTCCGTGGTTCTCTTCTCCATTCCCGCAAACCTACTTCGCTACAAACGCTCCGCTGAGCTGGGGCGAGGTTTGCCAGGGCGCCTTGATCACCTTCCAGACCGAACCGTTCACCAGCCTGTCGATTTCGGCGTAGAAGTTCTTCGCCCCCTCGAAGCCTGTGTACGGGCCGCCGATGTCGTAGTTGTGCAGCTGCTTGAGGGGGATGCCGTGCTTCTGCACGACATATTTCTCTTTGATACCGGCGCACAGCAGGTCGGGGTGGAACAGTTCGATGAGCTTCTCGGTCTCGTGGTGGCTGATGTCGTCGATGACCAGCGCCCCCTCGTCCATCTCGGGCATCATGCCTGTGTAGTCCTGGTAGTCCAAGGCTTCGTTCTTGACCCGCGGCTGGAACTCGGTGGGACTGGGCTCGACCTTGAGGGTTTCGATGTTGCGGCTGTCGGCGTCGATGACGATGCTGTTCAGCACCTTGCGCCCCTCATAATCGTCCCGGTGGGCGAACTCGTACCCGGCCGACAGGATCTTCATCCCCAGCTCGTTGAACAGCTCCTGGTAATGGTGGGCGCGGCTGCCGCCAACGTACATCATGACAGTCTTCCCGGCGAGCTTCGGCTTGATCTCGGCGAGCACCTGTTCCACCGCCGGAGTCTCGCGCGCAATGAACGCCTCGACGTTGGCCGTCAGTTCAGGATCGTTGTAGTACTCGGCGATCTTGCGGAGGCTCTTGGCCGTGGACCGCAACCCCACGAAATTGACCTTGAACCAGGGGATGCCGAATTTGGTCTCCATCATTTCGGCCATGTAGTTGATCGACCTGTGGCACTGGACGACGTTCAGATCGGCGTAGGCGGCGCTGGACATCGACTCAAACGTCGAGTTGCCGCTGAAGGTGGTGACCAGAGTCAGACCCACCTCTTCGAAGATCCGTTCGACCTCGAACCCGTCGCCCCCGATGTTGTATTCGCCCAGCAGGTTGATCTTCCATTTGCCTTCAAACGACAGCAGGTTCTTGCCCACCACGTGGGTGAACACGGCGTTGTTGGCGATGTGGTGGCCGGCCGACTGGCTGACTCCCTTGTACCCTTCGCAACTCATGCCGAACACGGTGATGCCAAGCTTTTCGCTCATCTCGCGGCTGACCGCGTGGACATCGTCGCCGATGAGGCCTACGGGGCAGGTGCTGAAGATGGCGATCGCCTTGGGGTGGAAGAGGTCGAACGCCTCCTGCACGGCGAGCTTGAGCTTCTTTTCGCCGCCGAAGACGATGTCCTCGTCCTGCATATCCGTGGACAGGCAGTAGGGCATGAAGTTGTCGGTGGTCAAACCGAGCCCTTCTTCGGCGACCCTGGTTTGGTTGCGCCGGGTGAGCCAGGCGTAGAACGAGCACCCGATGGGCCCGTGGACGATTTGCAGGATATCGCGGGTGGGACCAACGACGACGCCCTTGCAGCCGGCGTAGGTGCAGCCGCGCTGGGTGATGATGCCGGGCACCGTGCGGGTGTTCGCCTGCACCTCGGGGACAAGGTCACCCTCACCAACGCGGTTGAGGACGATCTGCTTCTCGCGCTTGCGGGCCACCTTGGTGGGATAGCCCCGAAGCAGTTCTTTCTTGGCCGCTTCTGCGATCGGGGCGCCGCTGTTTTCAGGCAAAAATGTCATAGGATGCTCCTTCAGGTTCTAGAAATCGTCGAGGACGGCCTGCCCGGTCTTGCCGGTGCGCACCTGCCAGGCCTCGGTCACCGGCAAGACGAAAATCTTGCCGTCGCCCGATTTGCCCGTCTTGTTGACCGACATCACCGCCTGGATCACCCTTGGCACCTGGCTCTCGGGGACGATGACGGTCACCATCCGCTTGGGGATCAGCCTTTGGGTCTCTCCCAGGTGGGCAATAGCTTCCTCGTAGCCCTTTTCGGCGCCATGGAGCACCCCGAAGTCGACCAAGCCCTTGCCCCGGCCCAGCACGTCCTTTGCGGTCATCGAGTTGATACCCTCGTCTGCCAAGGCCTTCTTCGTCGCGTTCATCTTGTTCATGCGCACAATGGCCATGACTTCTTTCATGCCAGAACCTCTTCCGATTCCTTCACGCCGCTCGAAACCGTGTAGACCTCTTCGACGGGGCTGACGAAGATCTTGCCGTCGCCGTAGGAACCGTTGGCCCCGGTCCGCGCCGTCTCAAGGACGACCTTGATGACGTAGTCCTTGTCCGACTCTTTGACCACGGTGATGAGCATTTCCTTGGGAATCTCATCGTAGGTGACCTCGCCGATCTTGATGCCCCGCTGCTTGCCGCGGCCCACAACGGGGATCTTGGTGACGGCGGGAAACCCGGCGGCCATGAGCGCCGAAAGGACGGCATCGGCCTTCTCGGGCCTGACAATCGATCGAATCATGATCATGAAAAACTCCTTTGCGAATTCGGACGGGGACCCCCCGCTTCGACAGAGAGGGGCCTCACTAGTCCTCGTCGTTTCACTCCTGCGGGATCGTTCGGTCCCTCTCTGTCGGCGGCCCCGTCCGCCTTCACAGGCGTTGCGGGGGCCCGGTGGCGCCGGACGAACTGGTTGAGATTCTTGGCCCTAATTGGCGATGCCGTGTTCGATGAGCAGAGCTTCGAGCTCTTCGATTTCGAGGGGCTTGGGGATGACGAACATCTTGTTGTTCGCAATCTTCTGCGACAGCTGCCGGTATTCTTCGGCCTGGCCGTGGGTCGGGTTGAACTCGATCACCGTCTTGCGGTTGATTTCGGCCTTCTGAACCATGTTGTCCCGGGGGACAAAGTGGATCATCTGCGTACCAATCTTGGCCGCCAAGGCCTGAATCAGCGCCTTTTCGTTGTCAACGTTGCGGCTGTTGCAGATCAGGCCGCCCAAACGCACGCCGCCGGCGTCGGCGAACTTCACAATGCCCTTGCAGATGTTGTTGGCGGCGTACATGGCCATCATCTCGCCCGAACACACGATGTAGATTTCCTGGGCCTTGCCCTCTCGGATGGGCATGGCGAACCCGCCGCAGACCACGTCGCCCAACACGTCGTAGAACACGTAGTCAAGCTTCTTGTCTTCCTGATAGGCACCCAACTGCTCAAGCATGTTGATGCTGGTGATGATGCCCCGGCCCGCACAGCCAACGCCGGGCTCGGGTCCCCCCGATTCCACGCACTTGGTTCCCGCGAAGCCGGGTTTGCAAATGTCGTCGAGTTCAACGTCTTCGCCTTCGGTGCGCAGCGTGTCGAGGACCGTGTTCTGCTGGAGCCCTCCCAGGAGCAACCGTGTCGAGTCGGCTTTGGGGTCGCAGCCAACCACCATGACCCGCATCCCCGCCTCAGCCAGGCCCGCCACGGTGTTTTGAGTCGTCGTCGACTTTCCGATGCCGCCTTTGCCGTAGATTGCGATTTTTCTCATTGGTAACCTCCGCCCCGGTGGGCAAGAACCCCATAGCACGGAGCGTGCCAATATCTGGGACGAGGTAGACCGTTCCGTTAATAATTACTCTGGAACGATTTATTCCTCAGCCTCAATTCTGAAGCCGCCGAAAAGGACGAGGAACCCTTGGGGACTATCGGGCCGCCAAGGAACGGAAAGGGACCTTCAGCGGCGGAAGGGCGAGGGTGTTGAGGCCTTCCTGAACGCCTGGTAGTCGAGCCCAAATTTCTCGACCCTAAGCAGGATCATCCGCTTGGTGAGCCCCAGACGCCGTGCCGATTCGGCCATGTTTCCCTTCGTCTCCTCGAGGGTCCTGACGAGAAATCCCCTTTCGATGGCTGCGAGGTGCGACTCCAGGGTGGTTCCGGTTGCGAGCCCCGAAGCGGTCACCTGATCCAATAACTTGGGGGTACCGGCTTCGCTCGCGTGAAGGCTGGGCGGAAGGTGATGGGCGTGAATGAACTCTTCGTCGGTGAGAACCACGGCCCGCTCGATGCAGTTTTCCAGCTCGCGGACGTTTCCCGGCCAGCCATGGGCCAGCAGGAGGTTGATCGCCGGGGTCGAAATGCCCCGAATCGTCTTCCCAGCCTCCCGGGCGGCCCGGGCCAGGAACACGTCAGCCAGGGTCAACACGTCGGCGCCGCGCTCGCGCAGGGGCGGGATGGTGATGGGAAACACGTTGAGCCGGTAGTACAGGTCTTCGCGGAATTTGCCCTCGGCGACCAGGGCCTCGAGGTTTCGGTTGGTCGCGGCGAGGATTCTCAGCTCCACTTTGATTGTCCGGTTTCCCCCGACCCGCTCGAAACACCTTTCCTGGAGCACCCGCAGGAGTTTAGCCTGGAGGGCCGGGGACAGTTCGCCCACTTCGTCGAGGAAGATGGTGCCGCCGTCGGCGTCTTCGAACCGCCCCTTGCGGACCTCGGTTGCCCCCGTGAAGGCCCCCTTCTCGTGTCCGAAGAGCTCGCTTTCGGCCAGAGCTTCGGGGACCGCCGCGCAGTTGAACCGAATAAAGGGGCCTGCCTTGGCGGCGCTGGCGTAGTGAATCGCAGACGCCACCAGCTCCTTTCCCACCCCGCTCTCACCCAAGATAAGCACGGTTGTGCGCGTCACGGCGACCTTCTCGACGAGGTGATAGACCGCCCGCATCGCCTTGGAATCGCCAATGATGTTCGACGGGTGATACCTCTCCTGAAGTTCCAGCTGAAGGCGCCGGTTTTCTTCTTCGAGGCGCGACTTCTCCTCGTGTTCGATCAGGAAGAGCTCGACCTCCTGGGCCACCATTCCGGCCACGATGCTCAGCAGTTCGACGTCCTGCTCAAGCCGGGTCGGCGTGTCAAACAACCGCTCCACGCTGATCGTCCCCAAGACCTTTTTGCCCCTGAGAATGGGCACACAAACGAAGGACAGATCCTCACCGGTATCGCGGTCCATGGTCCGGTTGAGGAACGAGGGCTCGGAGCGTATATCGCGCACGACGATGAGCTTCCCCAGTTCGACCACCTTGCCCGTGATGCCCTCACCCAGGTGATAAACACCCCGGGAGACTTCCTCTTCGGTGAGTCCCAGACTTTCGTGAATGAAGATCTTGCCGGTGCGCCTGTGATAAAGCGTGACCATTCCACGGACCACGCCCATCTGCCTCTCCATGATCTGCAAGAGCACGCCCAGGGTCCTCTTGAGGTCGGCGCTGCCGCTGATCAGCGTCCCAAGCTGGGCGAGCAGGGGCAACACTTGGGCCCGGCAGACCGGTGCGGAACAAGTTCTGGAAAGGGAATGGGACGTCATGGCCTTCCGCCCCGGCCCTGAACCAGGGCGTCGAAGGCCGCTTCTGGGTCGACACCCGAATTGGTTCCCATTTCGTCTCTGAGGGCTTCTAAGAAGGCCCGTGCCTCGTCGTCCTCCACGATCACTCCCCTTTGGGCCGCCAGGTGCCGCATCGCAGCCGGGCCCGAGTGCTTGCCGAACCGCAGCCGCCGGTGCCCTCCGAAGGTTTCAGGCGGCCACGCCTCGTAGGTCCTGGCGTCTTTCAACAGACCGTCAACGTGAATACCCGATTCGTGACAGAAGACCGCTTCGCCAATCAGGGCCTTGTGGGCGGGCACAGGAATTCCCGCACGCTCCGCTGCCAGCCGGCAGACCGCCGCCAGCTTGGAAAAGTCCCGGGCCGGCTCGGCGCCCGCAGCGTTCGTCACGAGGAACTCCAGCACGCCGACGACCTCTTCAAGGGCCGCGTTGCCTGCCCTCTCGCCCAACCCGAGCAACGAACACGAGAGTACCTGCGCGCCTGCGTCGTACGCCGCCACGGTGTTCGCCGTGGCCAGTCCAAAGTCATTGTGACCGTGAAAATCGATAGGAACACCGACTGCGGCCGCCAACGCACCGATCTCCCGGGTAGTTCGGGCCGGGGTCAACAGGCCAAGCGTGTCCGCGTACCGGACCCGCGTCGCACCGGCTCGGACCGCACGGTCGTAGACCGAGGACAGGAAGGCGAAATCGGCGCGGGAGGAGTCCTCGGCGCCAAGGCTGACCTTGAGTCCCGCTTCGGCCGCCCGTCCCACCACGCGGTCGATCTGGTCCAAGGCCCACAGGCGGTCCCGGCCCAGCTTCCCCCTGAGCATCACGTCGCTCACGGGCACGGAAAAGTGGACGCTCGGGTACCCGGCCGCCACGCACAGATCGAGGTCCGCGTCGGTCAGGCGGTTCCACACGAGCACCTCGGCCGTGAGACCCAGGGCGTGAAGGTCGTCGAGCGTCGCCCGTTCGGCCCTGCCCATGGCGGGAATTCCTGCCTCAAGGACGCTGACACCCCAAGAGTCGAGGGCCAGCGCCACGTCAAGCTTGTCCCTTCGGGTGAAACTGATCCCGGGTTGCTGCTCGCCGTCCCTAAGTGTAGTATCCAAATAAATGGCAGACATTCTTGTGTATTCCTTACAAATATGTCACAGTCTAGCGCAGACGGGAGGGTCGATCAAGGCTTCCTGGGAGGCAGTTTGTGGAATCAGCGTTGAGAATGCAGGCCCACGGCTATCTGAAGGCGGCCCGGGGCGGGTTCGGAAAACCCGAGAAATTCACTGTCGAGAGCCTGTTCCAGCTTACGGCTCTGGCCATCGAGGGCTACTGGATTTCGTGGCTTGAGGACAGGGGCGGAGCACCGTCTCACCACGGTTTCCGCGACCTGCTGAAGGCGGCGGAGAAGCTGGTGCCTCTGCCGGACCGACTGAAGAAGGAAGTTTTGACCCTGGACCAGTACCAACGCCTGTGCGATTGGATTCCCATCGAACCCAGAAAGGCGATGCGGGGTGATATTCCAGGACTTCTGGACCTGGCAGCCCGGGTCGAGGCGTTCACGGCCGCCGAATGAATGAGTTTGAGCCATAGTACTAGTAAGAAGGAGACCAAGATGAGACTCAGCGCGAAAAACATTCTGAAGGGCACGGTCAAGAGTATCCTGCCGGGGGCGGTCAACGCCGAGGTGGTGATCACTCTTCCCGGAGGCGCCGAAATCACCTCGATCATCACCAAAGGCTCGGTGGAGTCTTTGGGGCTCAAGGTCGGCGGCGCTGCGTACGCCGTGATCAAGGCCAGCAGCGTCATGATTGGAGTTGACTGACGTTTGATCACACTATATTTGCCAATCTTGTAACGTCTTATTGGTGCTCGCGAAATCGCTATTCAGTTTTCCGACGCCGTGACCGATAATTAGCTTGTCGGGTCGATGTAGTTCCCCTCCCAGTTTACTATGTCGACGACACCCTTCGGGGTTAGAGGATGGTCCCCACCATCCTCTTTTTTTTTTGGTTTTGAGCTGCTGCGGAGGCCGAGGGCTTCGCCTCGTTGTCGCTCCGTGCTCACCTATCAAAGATAGGCTCCGCGCGTCGCTTCCGCCTCGGCTTCGCCCCCGGCCTTCCTCGCGACGCTCAAAACCAAAAAAACCCCGGTAACTGCCAAGGGTGTCGCTTCTTCGTCGCCTTCGCCAACACCCTTCCTCGCTTCCCCCAAAATAAAAAAGTAACTGGCGGATCGTCGGCGACAAATAGTCGGAGGCCGAGGGCTTCGCCTCGTTGTCGCTGCGGGGGGAATCTTGACAGCAGGGGGACAAATCGAAACGATGCCGGAATGAACATTCTGACCGTCTTGCTGTTGTCCATCATTCAGGGGATCGCCGAGCTGCTGCCGATCTCGAGTTCTGCCCACGTGATTGTGGCCGAGAAGCTGCTGGGGCTCGATCCGGCGGCGCCGGCAATGACGTTCCTGCTGGTGATGCTCCACACCGGGACGATGATTGCCGTGCTCCTCTACTTTGGTAAGCGTTGGGGCTTCCTGTTGTCGTCGCGCAACCCGCACCGGCGGTCCTTCCTCTGGATGCTGGTGGCAGCGACGGTGCTGACCGGCGGGGTGGGCTTGGGCCTGCAGTGGCTGATCGAGAAGGTGTACCTGGGGGGAACCAAGGGAGCGGCGGTCGAAGATCTGTTCGGCAACCTGGGACTCATCGCCTGGGCCCTGGCCGCCGCCGGCGTCCTGATCGTCGTCAGCGGCTGGCTGCGGCGGCGCACCGACGATTCTGACGGGGCCCGGGAACATTCGCTTTTGACAGGGGCCCTCGTGGGCCTGGTTCAAGGGTTGAGCCTTCCCTTCCGCGGGTTTTCGCGCTCGGGGGCCACGATCTCGGTGGGCCTGCTGGCCGGGACGTCGCGTCGGTTTGCCGAGGAGTTCAGCTTCTTCCTGGCCGTCATCCTTACCCTGCCGGTGGTGGGACGGGAGGCGCTCCGCCTTAAGGCGGTTGCTCCGTCCGCAGGGGGCGAGTCGCTGCCCTGGCTGCTTGGTCTTGCGGGCCTGGTGTTCAGCTTCGCCGCCGGGTTCGTGGCCATCCGCTGGCTGTCGTCGTGGCTGGAAAAGGGCCGCTGGGCGTGGTTCGGAGTGTACTGCCTCGCGGCTTCGGGCACCCTGTTTGCCCTCAAGGCGGCGGGCATCCTGGTCTAGCGCGGTGACGGGCCCCGGCGGTTCTTGACCTAGCCCGGCATTTTGGCCTACTGTCGTTGCTATGGTTTTTTCGGTGCGGAGAACCCGGATCCTGACGATACTCGCCATTTCCGGACTCTCGCTTTCGGCGCTGATGGGCGTCCTGCTGGGCTTGGCGGTGGCCGGGACGGTGAACATCCAGAAGCAGCCGACCTTCGGCAACTTCAAGCCCTCGCTCCCCTCGCAGGTTCTCGACATCAACGGCCAGCTCATCACCGAGTTCTTTAGCGACGAGAAGCGCGAGATCGTCTCGTACAACCAGATTCCCAAATCGCTGACCAACGCCCTGATGACCCGCGAGGACCAGGAGTTCTTCGACCACAACGGCTTCTCGCTCCGGGGCACGTCCCGGGCGCTGCTGGGCATCCTCACCGGGCAGCTGCTCTCTGGCGGGTCCACTCTTACCCAGCAATTGGCGGGAAAGCTCTACTCGGACCGCACCCAAATCAACGTGGGCCGGAAGCTTGAGGAGCTTTGGTGGGCCTTTCAGCTTGAAAGCAAGTTCACCAAGCAGGAAATCCTCGAACAGTACATGAACAACATGCCCTTCGGGCACACCACTTACGGCGTCGAGGCGGCCAGCAAATACTTCTTCCGCCACTCGGTCGAGGACCTTACCCCGGCCGAGGCCGCCATCCTCATCATCCAGCTCGTTCGTCCCGGACTGTATTCCCCGATCAGAAACCCCAACAGCGCCCGCAAGATCCAGGAACTCATCCTGGCCGACATGGTGAAGGCGGGGTATATCACGCAGGAACAGTCGGACGCGTCGTTCAACGCGTACTGGGCCGCCTACGACTACAAGCGCGACAGCCTGAGCACGGCGTTCTTCGACCGCAAGGACAAGGCGCCGTTCTTCTCCGAGTATATCCGGAACCTGGTGGACGAGAACCTGCTTGGGCCCCACGACATCTACCGCGACGGCCTGGTGATCCACACCACCCTCGATCTCAACATGCAGAAAGCCGCCGACGACGTCATGACTGCCGGCATCGCGCGGACCAACCAGAAGTTCCACGCCAGCAGCGAGACCCGGGGCAACGTGGTCGACACCGAGGTGGCTCCCCTCCTCGACATGCTGAGTCTGGGCTTCAATCTGCCCGACTTCCGCGCCAGCAGCACCCAGTACCTCCGGGACGCCAAGAGCTACGTCACCGATACCCTTTCGCCCACAATCGACCTCGCGGCCAAACTCTTTGGGGTAGAGGAAGTGCAGGACGCAGCGGTCAACGCCTACCAGAGCGTCATCGACCTGACCGGCCGGACTCAGGTCGAGGGCGCCCTGATCACCCTCGAGAACTCCACAGGCTACATCAAGGCCATGGTGGGGGGCACTCAGTTCGACCGCCTCAACCAGTTCAACCGGGCCACCCAGGCGAACATCCAGCCCGGATCGTCCTTCAAGCCCTTGTACTACTCGGCGGCCATCGACTCGCGGAAGTTCACTGCGGCGACCATGATCATGGACGCCCCGACCGTGTTCACCAAGGAAGACGGCACGCCCTACACTCCCCTCAACTTCCGGGGCGAATGGGTGGGGCCCGTGCTGCTCCGCCAGGCCCTTGCCCACTCTATGAACGTTCCGTCCATCCAGGTGCTCGCGGGAATCGGATTTGACGCGGCCATCGACCGCGCCGCCAAACTGTTGGGAATCACCGACCCCGTGCAGATCAGCAACACCTTCCCCCGGGTCTTCCCGCTGGCGCTGGGCATCATCAAGACCTCGCCGCTGCGCATGGCCAGGGCCTACGCCATCTTTGCCAACCAGGGGCGCGCGGTCGAGCCCATCGCTGTCCTTTACATTCAGGACCGCAACGGTGCGATCATCTCGAACCCTGCCGCCGACGCTGCCGACGCCCAGAGACGCAAGGGAGCGTCGACCCAGATCATCAGCCCGCAGACTGCGTACATCATGACCGACCTGCTCAAGTCCACCATCAGCGAAGGCACGCTCGCCGGCTCGTTCGACGTCGATGGAACCGGGGGACAGATCAAGGGGATGGACATGGCGGGCAAGACGGGGACCACGCAGAACTGGTCCGACGCGTGGACCGTCGGATTCAGCCCCTACATGACCACTGCCGTCTGGATGGGCTTCGACAAACCGGGGAACTCCCTGGGCCTGGACAACACGGGCGCCGTGGCCGCAGGACCCATGTGGGCCAAATACATGAAGCTCATCCACAAGGACCTGCCCCCGATGCGCTTCCCCAAGCCGTCTTCTGGCCTGTACTACATGAATGTGGACGCCGAGACCGGCCTGCTTCCGTCGGGCGAGCCGGGAGAGAAGGTCTACACCGAAATCTTCCTGGAAGGAACGGGGCCTACTGAGGTGTCGAACATGGCCCGCTTCCGCGAACTGCGGGACGCGGCCACGGCAAGCAACATCAAGGGCGCCCTCGACGAGTTGGGCGGCGTCGCCACCGCACCCGACCTCAACCTGAACCTCGACCTCAACCTCGATACCGGCCCCGCCTCGCCCCAGTCGACTAATTTGTCGAACTGAGCACAAGCGCGGCCCAGAGTGAGAGCCGGAGCGTGCCTCCGGACCATGCGTCCGGCGTGGTACGTGAGGATTCGAACGAGCGTCGCGCGCAGATCCGGAGGCCCCGCAGTAGCTCCAGGCCCAACTCAGTCAATCCGTCCAGATGTCGTCGTAGGTATGCGGTCTCTCGCAGAACCGACACACAAACCCTTCCCCGCGCCTCTCGAACTCGGGGCTTATACCCTCGTGCTGGCGGCTGTGGCTGATGCAGTTCTCGTTGCGGCACCCGATCTCGGCGAAGTTGTAGATCTTGGGCGGCATGTGCAGGCGGTACTTTTGGATCACCTGCTTGCCGTGGACGATGTTGAGGGTGCACCCCGGGCTCAGGGCCGCCAGCTTCTTCACCTTCTTGAACCCCAGGTCGGGAAGGTCGGGAATGGAAATCAGGCCCTTCACCACGTCGGACTTTACAGACGAGAACACGCCCATGCTGGCCAGGTAGTTGAGCTGAAGGTTGCGCCGGATCTTGTCGAGGAGCTTCCAGATCTGCTCCACCGACCGGCCCATGCCGATGTGGTCGATCACGATGCCGTCGTCCACGGGTTTGATCCCCGTCTTGTACTCGGAGCTCTTTCCGTGGGGGTTGATCCGCCCCTGCTCCACGAAGTCGTCCCCCGACTCGGTCACGGTCTTCAGCTCGCCTTTGAAGTCGAGGCCCAGGCAGCCGGCAACCATACCGATGAGCGTGATGCGGGTGAAGTAGCCGTTGCGGCTCTGTTCGTCCCACCCGTTCAGGGGGAGAGGAGTGACGAAGTCGGGGATGGTGGGCTCGGTGCGGTTCTGGGGGAGAGGATGGTAGAACTTGGTGCCGGCGGGCAGCTTGTCCAAATGCTCGGGACGGACTGTCACGGCGTGCTTGAGCCGGGCCACCTTGTCGAGCACCTCGTCGCCCATACGCTCGAGCTGCAGGCGGGTGAAGTACCACACGTCGGCGACCTCGCCCTGGGCCAGGTAGGCGTCGATGGAAGGGAAGGTACGCACAGTAAACCCGTTGTCGAGCATCTTCTGCTTGTAGAAATCGGGGAGTCCCAGTTCGGGCGGCGCCACCAGGTCGACAGTCACTTGATTGAAAATCTGCAAGCCGTCGGCCTTGGAATGCACGGTGCGCCCGAAGTAGAGGTCGCCGGTCAGGGCGATGTGCAGGCTGCTGCGGTTCCAGCCCTTCTTTTCAAGGAAGGAGAACTCGTCGAGGAACTCCTGGCTGGGGTGCTCGTGGCGCCCGTCGCCGGCGTTGAGGAAGCTGGGGGGCTCGATGCCAGCTTTGCGGCAGTAGTCGCCGATGGTGACCTCGAGAGCGCGGGTGACCCCTTCGACGGTGCTGCGGATGATGAACACCGACCGGCGGCTGTACCCGACGAGCATCTTGAGCGTGTCGGTGAGGCTCTCCTTCTTGTTGAAGGACGAGTGCGCCGCGTCGAAGACGTTCACACTGGCCTGGTGGAAGGCCGCCGCGTTGCGAAAGCTCTCCTTGGTCCTCGTGCTGTCTTCCAAGAAGATCAGATACACCGAAAGGTCCCTGTCGCCGTACCGGTAGGCCGTCAAGTCGCGGCCCTCCAGGACGGCGGCCTTGATCTCGGCGGTCTTGCGGTACAGGTACCACTGCTCGTCGGCGGTCAGGTCGTGGACCACCGAGACGCTGCGGCCGTAAAAGGGGCCCTGAGACTTCAAATCAACCCTCCGTGGCGGATTTCTTCTGGAGCGTGGCGGAGTCGAGCAGCAGCAGGGTGCCGCCCGCCGACTGAACAAGGATGCCGGCGGCGGTGGGGACGACGGCGGTGAGCGACGTCAGGGCGTCGGAGCCCTTCACGGTGGCCTTCAAGTTCGCGTCGAACGACGCAAGAACCCAGTTCGTTCCACTCTTGGTCAGCGCAAGCACCTGATTGCCTACGATGATCAGCGGCGTATCGGGCGACACGTCGTCGGCACCGGTGACGAGGATGGTCGCGTCGTCCTTTGAGACGAGGACCAGGCGGACGGCCCCGTTGGCGGCCTTGGCGTCGCCGGCAACCACCAGCAGTCCGGCGCCGAAGGCGGAGGCCTGGGTCTGGCGGATGGAGTTGAGCTCCGACTTCTTCCATACCTTGTTCGTCGAGGGGTCGATGAGCCAGAGCTGGCCCATCTTCGCGTCGTTCATCCTCACGAAGGCCACGGTGGAAGCGGGTTTCGCGGGAGCCGCAGGCGCCGCCGGAGTGGGGGCCGGCTGCTTGGCTTCCTGCTGGACGATGTTCTGGCGTTCGGTCTGGAGCGCCTGGTCCCGGGCGGCCAGCTGCTGCTTGGCGGCGGCCAGCGGCAGGGCGGCGGGTGCGGCAGGCGGCGTGGCGGCCGGCGTTGCGGCCGGAGCCGGCGTGGCCGCGGGTGCCGCGGCCGCAGCCGGCCCGGGGGTTGTTGGCGTGGCGGCCGCCGCGGCCGGAGTCGTGGGGGTGGCAGCCGGCGGAGTGTTGGTGGGCGAGGCAGGGGTGGTTCCGGGCGTGGAGGGAACGGCGGCGACCTTGGCCTCGGCCTGGGTCACGGCCTTCTGCTCCTGGACAATCTCGCCTTCCTTAAGGTTGGCCAGCTTCTTCCTCTCGTCGAGGCCGCCCCCGGGCTGCTGGGCCATCTGGGTGGTGATGTCTTTGTTCGAGATCTCTTCGGTGTTGACGCTGCCGCTCAGGCCCTTCGAGAGGCTGTCGCGGAGCGGCAGGAGCATCTGCGTCTTGCCGGGCCAGTCGGCGTAGCTGAGCGCCAGGCCGACCTTGTCGGCGGTGACCGCAGCGGCCACGGCCGGTATGAAGTTTGCAGTCACGTAGTCGATCTTGCCGCGGTAGAACGCGTTGTAGCGGGTGACAAAGTCGGCCAGCAGGTCGCCGTCGTTGACCGAGTAGCCAAAGGCCTGCTGGAGGTACGACGAGACGATCCAGTTCAGGTTGCGGATGTGATCGACGCCCGCGCCCGCCTCGAGGACGATGATGTCGGCGCTCAGCTTGTCGGAAGCGGGGTCGTGGACGCGGATCACGTGGTACTTTCCGGCGTAGTCGGCCTCGGTTCCGGAAGCCTTCATCTGACGCCCCAGGTCGGCGCCGATTCCCTGGATGGCGGCCCGGGTCTCGATCACCTTGTGGGGCCCTACATAGTTTCGAAACTCGATCCCCTGGAGCTGGGCGCCCTTGAGGATGTCTTCGGCCACGGTCTGAGCGGACAGCGCCGCAACGCCCGCCCAGCCGGCAAGCGCCAGGAAGAATGCAAACCTGATCCGCGTCATGGAACTCCTCTCCGCCCGTTACTTGGGCAAATGGACCACCCGCTTCTCGGGGTTGGTCTGGTGTCGGTAATAGATGGCGATGTTGCCCACGACCCGGACCAAGGTGGCGTCGATCTTGGTGCCGACGTCTCGGGCCAAGTCGGCCCGCTCGTCCTTGAAATTGACGAATTTCACCTTGATGAGCTCATGGTCCTCCAAGGCCTTGTCCACCGCCGCCACGACTTCGTCGGTCAGGCCAAACTTTCCGACCTGGACCACGGGTTGCAGAGCGTGGGCTTTCCGGGTTAAATACCCCCGTTGATAACCTTTTAATTCCATGCCGCCGAGGATACACGAAAGGGATCAAAATTTCCATGCGACCGGAGTCCGCCCATGAACATCGTCCTGTTTGAGCAGGAGGAGTGGCTGAAACCCCTCCCCGCCGCCGACGGGCGGGCCGTCCACTTGGTCGACATCCTCAAGCTCACCCCGGGCGACCGTTTTGCCGCCGGCGAGGTGGGCGGGCGTGTGGGCAGCCTCGCGTTCCAGGGGTTCCAGGGGAGCAACCTTGTCTTCTCACACCCCGAGTGGACAGCTGAACCCCCGCCCTTTTCGCGGGTCAGAGTGCTGATCGGCACGCCCCGGCCGCCCACCGCCAGGCGCCTGATGAAGGACCTGACCACCCTGGGGGTCGCCGAACTTCACTTCGTGGCCACCGACCTGGGCGACAAGTCTTACCTTCAGAGCACCCTATGGGACGAGGAATACCGCAAGTACCTCAAGGAAGGCGCCGCCCAGACGCGCTCCACCCTTCTGCCCAAGGTGGAACGCCACCCCAGCCTGCGCCGGGCCATCACGGCGACCGAGGGGGGCACCCGGGTCTGGTTCGACGAGGGGGGAGCCCCGTGGGACGCGCACCCGGCCCACGCCGGGGCGGAGTCGGGTAGCCTGTGGCTGGCCCTGGGACCCGAAAGGGGCTGGAGCGCTGCGGAGCGCACGCTGCTGGCCGATCAGGGTTGGTCGCTGGCGGGCCTGGGTTCCCGGGTGCTTCGCACCGAAACGGCGTGCGCCCTGGCCCTGGGCATTGCCGTCCTCAAGGGGTGGTAGACAGCGTTTAGTGGTGGGCTCCGACCGCTTCCTGAAAGACCCTGAGCTCGAAGGTGCCCAAGGCCGCCAGGTAGACGCAAATCAAGTGGGAACGCAGGTGTTCAAACGCTGGATAGCCCGTCAGCCGGGTATAGAAGATCATCTCGACGGGGAGTCCCCTGCCCGCAGGGTCGCCGAACTTCACAAGCCTCACCAGGTCGGGATGGACGTCTGTCTGGATTTCAAGGTAGTTCTGGGCCCAGAAGCGGTAGGCCTCGAGGTTGGTGACGTCTTGCCACCCGTCGGGGACCTTCCAGTAGCCCTCGGAGGTTAGCCTTAGGCACTGGTCGGGGGTAAGCCTCACCAGCGACATGGAGTCCACGGGAAACGAGATCTTGAGGCGCCGGGCGCCCACTTCGTTGACGTTTCTCCAGTTCTTGAACGGCTGCGACACGAGGTTGTAGGTAGGCATGCTGGACACCGTATTGTCGCTGGAACGGATCTTGACGACGCTGAGGGCAATGTCGATGACTTCACCGTCGATGTTCGTTCCGGGCAGCTCGATCCAGTCGCCCATATGCACCAGGTCGTTGCTGTTGAGCTGTAGCGAAGCCACGAGTCCCAGCAGGGCGTCGCGGAAGACCAGCAAAAGGACCGCAGTCAGCGCGCCCAGACCCGTCAGGATCCCCAGGGGGTTCTGGTCCAAGAGGATGGCGAAGATGAGGATTCCCGCGACGAGGAACAGGAAGATCTTGAGGACCTGGACATAGCTGCGGATGGGCACCCGCTTGTCACCGATGATCTTGAGGTAGCCCTTCTGAACGTTGGTGATGAACTGCTCGGTGAAGGCGGTGCCCGAGACCACTATCCAAAGCAGGACGAGCTTCTTCACGACGGGGAAGACGACGTCGTCGGGCGTGACCAGGGCCGAAAGCAGAAAGTAGGCCACGATGGATGGCAGGAAGTTCCCCAACCGGGCGAAGAACTTGTGTTCAAACAGGTGGTCGTCCCACTCGGTCTCGGTTTTGGACGCGAGCCGGGCAATGAAGGTGCCGATGACGACGCGGATCAACCAACCCAAAATGTAGGCGATGACGATGGTGCTGGCGATGGCCAGCGCCCAAACCGCGACGTGCTGCCAGTCGTCGCTGAGATTCCACGCGTCCCACAGATGGTCGAAGAACTCCCTCATACTTGCTCCTTGCGCCTCATGTGTTCCAGCAACCCCCGGGCCGAGCGTTCGCACAGGTGCCACACCGTTTCAAAGTCTGAGTCCGAACCGTAATAGGGGTCGGGTACCTCTCCCGGCCCTGACGGATCCCATTCCCTCATCAGCCTCACCTTACGCCGCGCCGCCGGGTTCGGCGCCCTGCGGCGGAGGTCGGACGCGTTCGCGTTGTCCATGGCCACCAGCAGGTCAAAATGGTCGAAGTCCGACGGAGCCAGGCCCCGGGCCCGGTGGCCGACCACCAGCCCATGCCGGCGGGCGCAGGCTCTTGCCCGCGGATCGGCCAGTTCCCCCGCGTGATAGTCCTGGGTGCCCGCCGAGTCGCAAACCCACGACAGTCCCTCTTCGGCGACGAGGTTGGCGAAGACCGCTTCGGCCAGGGGCGAGCGGCAAATGTTGCCTAGACAGACGAAGAGGATTTTCATGGGACGAGAAAGAAATACCGTGAACACCGGCAGGAGGGCAAGAGACCTCACCCAAGTTCCGAGGAGAGTGCCTCCAATTCGGTGCGTACGGCCCGTCTTGACTGTCGTCTCGTGTCCGATACATGGCTGCGGTGTCTGCCAAAGGCGGGCGGACGAAAGGAAGGGATAGGGTCTCTTCGACTCAAAAGTGCTGCGCGTCCCACTTGGGACGACAGGAGACTCCAAGCTATAGCATTGTCCTGAAACGACTTATTACGGAACCGTATTGGAGGCACTGCCAAGGCGCAGCGAGAAAGCCCGGGCGCAAGCCGAGGGCGATACGAGGAGCGGAGCGGGCTCATGCCCGTGAGCATTTGAGCGCGCCCGAGGCGCGGCGCTAGTTACAACAAAAGGATTCGTGCCGTTGCGTACACGCCGAGTCCCCCCAAAACCGTAGCGAGGAGCCCGTTCCACAAGCCAAACTCGCGACGAGAAGCGGAGCGGGCTGACGCCCGCGAGCATTCGAGTTAGGGTTTGGCGCGGTGGAACGGGCCCGCAGTAGGTTTTGGGGGGACGATTCAAAAAAAAACGGTATGCCTCTGGACGTCGACGGCATACCGCTTAGTGGCTTGTTCAGCTCCCTTTTATTCTCGGCTGGCGGCGTCAGACCTTGAGTGTCATTTTCAGATTTCGGCGGCGGACCACAGGCCTTTCCACGCCAGGGCGCCCCGGACGACCTCTTCAACGGCCCGGCGGCTGGCCTCAGAAGGAAAGCGGATCCACGTCGAATGCGCGCGCTGGGCCCACCGGTCCCAGACGTCGGCGCCCCAGTACGAGCGCGCGCCAGCCCAGGCTTTTTCGACGGCGCGGTCGAAGTCCTCAGCATCCAAAACGGCCTCAAGAATCTCAAACGGCGGGCGGGGCGCGGGTTCGGCGCTCCTGATCAGGGCACCTCCTTCGACGGGGGCCGCCACCCGGACGGGCCAGCCGTCCCCGTAGCCAGGCGGGGGCGCGGCGAGTCCATCGACGAAGGCGCCATGAGTGCCAAGGTTCACGGCCCTCACCTGGGGATGCGCCCCCACAGCGGCGGTCAGCCATTGGCGGAACAGGTCCATCCTGGGGTCGGTGGGCACCAAGCCGCCGTCCACCGACCGCGTCAGGGTGGCGGCGCCCCGCTGAAGGGAACTCCATCCCGAGGTCTCGGCGGGGACGAGCCGGCCCGAGCGGCGGTGCAGGGCCTCCTCGAACTGGCTACCGGCCACGTGGGTCTGGCCTCGGGGGAAGCCGAGGTCGAGGCCGGCAAAGGCGACCTCGGCGCATCCCAGGTGGACGGCGAGGCTCCACGCAGCGGTGCCTACCGACCCTCCTGAGGGCAGGGCGCCGAGGTCACCCCACAGCTCCTGCTCCCGCCGGCGAAGCAGGCCGACGCTCGAGGCGGCCACGAAGGTCCGGCCGGGGGCGAGGCGGAACGCCCGGGGCGGGGCCGTCCATTCGGTCACCACCAGTGTGGAATCGGGGACGGCGCGGTCCAGGTGCCGCGAGTTGGCATACTGGGCGTCGAGGACGAGGAGGAAGTCCGGGACGAGGCCCCGGGCGGCCACGGCGGGCCAGGCGGTGTCGACAACGATGAGAACGAGCGTGTCCCGGTGCACCTCCAGCCAGTCGAACGAGTCGGAAAGCGAGGGGCCTGCCGCCGCGACGACGGCGGGAGAGCTTGTGCAAAGCCCCGCCAGGGCGGCCAGGGGCCGAACGTCCCTGGCCTGGGCCTCGTTTCGCTTCACGTTCCGCCGCCAGAGGCCTCCGAACCGCGCCAGGGTAGCCTGGTTGACCTGGGCCCGGGCCTGGGCGGAGGCCAGCTCGCGCTCGACGGCGTCGTTCCACTCGGCCTCCTGGTCCAGCAGGGGCCGCCACGAAAGGGTCCGCACCGAACGGCACGCGGTGCCGGCGAAAAACTCACCCACCACTGACGCGTCGGGCCCGACCAACAGGACGACGCGGGAAAGCTCCCATACGGCGCTCAGGTCCCTGTGGGAAAGCACCTCGCGCAGCCAGTGGGGGTCCGCCTCGGCGATCACCACCGGCCTGTCGCCGGAGCAGGCTACGGCGGCCTCGGCCAGGTAGCCGGCGCCCAGACCGGGAACAAGCCAAAAGTCGCTTTCGTCGGGCTCGGCGGCACGGGGAACAGCGCGGGAGGCCTCGGCGGCGGGGTCGAAGGCGCTGGCGAGGGCCAAACCGTCGCGGCGGACAGTGGGGGCCCCCGACCGGGCGGTCGCCCACTCTCCCCTGTCGGGACCGACGGGGAGCTCAGCCAGGCGGCGGGCGACCCCCGGATGGCGCCGTTCCAGCCCCTCCAGGTTTGCCCTCAGGGTGTTCATTGCAGCTCTACCGTCACCGTCGTCCCTTCGGTGAGGGGCGTTCCAGCGGGCGGGGTCTGGCTGACCACCCAGCCCTCGCCGTTGATCTCGACCTTCAGACCTGGCTTGTTGAGCAGGGGCAGCAAGCTCCGTTTGGACAGCCCCTTGAGGTCGGGAAGGGTGTCCCCGACCACCAGGGGCGAGGGGGCGTCCAGGGTCGCCGACCCAGGGTGGGAAAGCGTGTCTTCGCCCTGTTTGGGCAGGCCCCTGAGCTGGATGAGCTTCTCGGCGACGGACTTGCCCAGAGGCGCGGCGATGAGGCCGCCCAGGTAGCTGGGGCCCAAGGGGTTCTCGATGGTCACATAGATGATGTAGCGCGGTTTTTCGGCCGGGAGGTAGAGCAGCAGCGACGCCAGGTAGTACTTGTCCGAGTAGCGCCCGGTGCGGGGGTCGGTGATCCGCGCGGTGCCCGTCTTGCCGGCCAGGTCGTAGTCTTCAACCCGGGCGCGCCGGCCTGTCCCTATCTCCACGGTGCTCTTGAGCATGCCCAGCACGGTTTCGGCGGTGCCGGCCTGGATGACCCGCCTGATCTCGGTGCGGCCGTTCTCGACGAGCAGGTCGCCCGAGGACGAGACCACCTTGCGCACGATCTGCGGCTTGATCATGATCCCGCCGTTGGCCAGGACGCTGGCGGCCTGGATCACCTGCAGGGCCGACACGCCGATCTCCTGTCCGATGGCGATTGTGGGCTTGGACCGGGCCGACCACGTGGTCGAGGGGCGCAGCAGGCCGGGGGTTTCTCCGCTGAGGGCGATGCCCGTGGGCTGTCCGAAACCGTAGCGTCGGAGTCCGGCTTCGAAGGTGGCGGCGTCCATCTTGTCCGAGGCGTACCCCGCCCCGGCGTTCGACGAGTGTTCGAGGATGCCCTGGACGTCGATGCGGCCGTAGGCGGCCAGGTCCTTGATGCGGATGACTTCGCCTGTCGAGGCGACCACGTGCTCGTAGTAGCCGTTGGCGTCGAAGGTGTCAGTGGGCTTGAGCAGACCCGAGTCGAGGAGGGTCGAGAGCGAAAAAACCTTGAACACCGAGCCGGGCTCGTACGCCCGGGTGAGGATGGCGTTCGTCCTTACCTCGTCGCTGTAGGTCGAGAACCGGTTGGGGTCGAAGCCAGGGGACGAGGCCCAGACGACAAGGTCCCCCGTAGCGGCCTCCTCGACCAAAACGTTGACGCGGCTTGCCTGGTTCTGGGTCAGGGCCTGGTCGGTGATGGACTGCACGGCGTGCTGGAGCACCGAATCGATGGTGAGCCACACCGAGGCCCCCGTCCTGTCGCCAGCGTCGCCGGCCACCACCGGGGCCAGCACGTCGTTGAAGGTGTACTCGATGCCGGCCAGCCCGACGTTGTCCAGACCGACGTAGCCTACGACGCCTGCGGCCAGGTCGGTTTCGGGGTAGCTGCGCCCAGCCTCGGGGATGAGGCTCACCCCCGTCAGCTCACCCCGGGCCTTGAGCTCATGGAGCGCCACCGACTCCTTGACCGAGAGTTTGCGCTTGAGGTATTGGAAATCTGGCCCCGTTTGGAGCCTCTGCCCCAAGTCCTGGGGCGACTCGCCGAGGATGGGCGCCAGCGCCTGGACCAGGGCGTTCAGGTCCTTGACCTGGGGCCTCCAGAACGTTGCCGTCTCGAGGCGGCTGGTGACCGCCAGCAGCCGGCCTTCGCGGTCGAGGATGGGTCCTCGCTCGGCTTGGACGGATGTTGGCCGGGCCGAATCGGCCGCAGGGAACAGCATGATCTTGGCGTAGGAAACCCAAATGGCCGCCGCCAGCAACGCCGTCAGACCGAAAAACACCACCTGCCGTCGGTTCAGGGGAGCACCAAACTTCAAAAAAGAGACCTCCCCACCACATCCTGCACGGGGACGAAGCCCCAGTCGCGGCTGTCGCTCGACCGGGCCTGATTGTCCCCCAGGACGAACACGGAGTCGGCGGGGACCTTGGTGCAACCCTCGAGCCAATACTCTTGGGCGGGGGTGAGGGGGACGGTGCGGGTCCCCACCTTGAGCCTGTGGTCGGCGATCGAGAGCGGCATGCCGGGCAGACCCGCCACCCTCTTCACGACCCAGATCAAGGCATCGGGCCGCTTGAGCACCACGGCATCACCGATTCCGGGGGCTTTCCATATCCACAGATAATCGCCTATAATCGGCCCTTGGATGCCGTAGGCGAGCCGGTTCACGAACAGAACCTGCCCGTCGGCGTACGAAGGAACCATTGAGGGACCCTGGACACGAACCATGGTCAGCCCCAACCCCTGCACCGTCCACAACACGAGGGCGCACAAGGCCAGGGCGATAAGGGGAAACCTCAAGGTCGTCTTCATACGCGAGATCATCTTAATCAACTGCCCTCCTGATGTCGATACTGGAGACACGGGAGCGTTCATGAAGGATCCGATGCCGAGTCAAAAAGTGCACAAACGCGCCGGAGTCCTGGCCCGAGCCCCCCGCAAGCCCGCCCGGCAGCGGCCGGACTGGAGTCGGGTTGCCGGCCACTTCGCCCGCCTCGACCAATCGCTTCAGGCAAGCCTCGAAACCCGTCCCTTCCTTGGACTTCCCTTCTGTTTGGCCGTGCTGGCTTTCATCCTCCTGCTTGGCCTGCTCTCTCCCCTGCTGACCCCGTCTCGGGATTTCACGCTGCCCCTGGGGAACCTTGTGTTCCCCAACGACTCGCACCTGCCCGACCTGCTGTTCCATACAGATACCCTCGACGCGGTGCTGGCCGAGGCTCCCACCGATATCCCCATGAAAGAGGCCCTGCAAAGGGAACAGACCCCCATCCTCAAGACGCAAACCTACACGCTGACCAAAGGTGACATGCTCTCGAGCGTCGCCAACCGTTTCAACGTCTCGCTGGGCACCCTGATCAGCTTCAACAACATCAAGAACGTGCGGAAGGTGGGGGTCGGAACCACCCTGGTGGTCCCCAACGCCGACGGCGTGCTCTACACTGTGGTCCCCGGCGACAGCCTGTCGGGCATCGCCAGGACCACCAAGGTCACCTACGAGAGGGTGCTCGAGGCCAACCAGCTGTCCAGCCCTGTGGTTACCCCGGGGCAAAAGATCTTCCTCCCCGGCGCCACCCTGTCGACCTGGGACCTCAAACAGGCCTCGGGAGAGCTCTTCCTCTACCCCGTGCGCGGCTACATCACAAGCCGCTTCGGCACCCGCCGCGACCCGTTCACCGGGATGAGAACCTTCCACAACGGCATCGACATCGCCAACTCGCTCGGCACGCCAGTGCGGGCTTCGATGGCGGGAACGGTCACCGACACGGGCTTCAACTCGTCCTACGGGAACTACATCGTGCTCAGCCACGAGGGCGGGTTCCAGACGCTGTACGGCCACCTGAGGGCGTTCAACGTGAAGATCGGGCAGTACGTGGCCCAGGGCCAGCAGATCGGTCAGATGGGAAGCACGGGCTACAGCACGGGCAGCCACACCCACTTCTCGATCTTCAAATGGAACAAGGCTTTAAATCCGCTCAACTACCTGTATTGAGGTCGGCAGGGACTCGGGACAACGAAAGGATGGGACATGAGATACTTCGTCATCGGCTTGGTTTTGCTCTTCGCGGTCTTCACGTTTGTTGGGGCCCTGCAACAGCCCGTCGCCCATGAGCCGGCCGCCTTGATCCAGGGAAAGTAACCTAGGCGAGAAGAACGGCGCGGGCCGTTTCGGCGGCCTGGTCCGGCCCGGCCAGAAGCTCCACAAGCTTCAAGGCGAAGGCATTGGCAGTCCCCGCCCCGCGGCTGGTCACGATGTTGCCGTCGACGACCACGGGCTCCACGACGTACGACGCGGCCACAGCTTGGGTTTCGGTGCCGGGGTAGCCGGTGAACCGCCTCCCCTTCAGAAACCCTTGCGCGCCGAGGACCACGGCGGGAGCCGCGCAGATCGCGCCCAGCCACGCCTGCGAGGCCAGGGTGTGCTCAACGCAACGCTTCACCAGCGCCGATTGTGAAAGGTTCTTGGCGCCCAGGCCGCCACCGGGCAGGATGAGGGCGTCCCAACCGGGAGCCACGGCTTCGAGAACGGCGTCGCAACCGAAGACCACCCCATGCGAACCTGTGGCCTTCAACGCGGTCAGGCCGGCAACGATCACGTTGACCCCCGCCCGCCGAAGCAGGTCGATGGGGGTGACGGCCTCGATTTCCTCGAAGCCGTCGGCCAACACGACCACCGCCGTTTTCATCTACTTCTCTTTCTTCTTTCCCAACCCGAACAGACCCGCGATCTTGCCCAGGATTCCCGGGGCCGGCTTGGCCGGCTGGTTTTCCACGTGCGAGGGCTTGAAGTCCTCGCCGTACTTTGACTTGTAGTAGTCCAGACGATCCTTGAGCGCGGGTTCCCGGGGAGGACGACCGCCCTGTCGGGGCTCGTTGCGCCGTCCGGCAGGCCGGCCTTCCCGGGCCGGACCTGGGTTGTTGCGCTGAACCGGCGGCTTGCCGCCGTCGCGCCTGGGGCCGTTCTGGCCGGCCGGCCTGTCGCTGGGGCCCTTGCCCTCGGGCTTGCGCCCCCGGCCTCCGCGGCCCGGTCCTACGGCGGCAGCCGCCGCCGCGATCTTCTCGGCCTGGCTTGAACGCTTCTTGGGTTCGCCGGGCCTGGGGTCGCCGGCTCCGGCGCCTTCCTTGAAGATCTTGACTCCCGTCGCTTCGTTGACCAGCGACGAGGAGCGGATGGTCATCGGCTTGCCGTCGCGGCCTCGGCGGCCTCCGTCGCGGCGTCCGCCTTCCCGGGGAGCGCCCGGATCGTGCCGAGGCGCGTCGCGATGCGGTGCGGGGCCTTCCCTGTGCGGCGGCCCCTCGCGGTGCGCAGCGCCCTCCCGGGGCGGGCCGTCACGGCGGGGTCCGGGGCCGTCACGGCGTCCGTCCCGGCCTCCGCGGCCGCTCTCCCTGCCGCCGCGGGCTCCGCGGGTGCCTTCAAACTCTTCATCGACGGCGATATAGACGCCCTTGCTCTTGTCGGCCACCTGGTCTTCCTCGGCCACCCAGAGCACGGGGATCTTGATCCCGGCGAACTCTTCGATAGCCTTGAGCCCGTAGACGTACTTTTCGCAGGCGAGCGATACGGCCTTGCCGGATTGCCCGGCGCGGGCGGTGCGGCCGATGCGGTGCACGTAGTTTTCGGCCTCGGTGGGCAGGTCATAGTTGACGACCAAGTCGAGTCCGTTGATGTGAAGTCCCCGGGCCGCCACGTCGGTCGCCACGAGCACCGGGGTTCGGCCGGCCTTCATGTCCTCGATAATCTTGAGGCGCTTGGCCTGGGGCATGTCGCCCATGATGAACTCGGTCTCGTAGCCGTTGAGCTCCAGGCGCTTGGCCACCCGCACGGCGGTGTGCTTGGTGTTGCAGAAGATGATGGAGGTCTTGGGGTTTTCCTTCTTCATGACGCCCAGCAGGAGGCCGAACTTCTCGTCGGAGGAAACGTGGTAGAGCTCCTGGGTGATCTTCTCAACCGTGATGTGCTCGGGCTCGATGACGATCTGGCCGGCGTCCTTGAGGTACTCCCAGGCCAGGTTCATCACGTTGCTCGAGAGCGTGGCGCTGTAGAGCATGGTCCGGCGGTCTTCGGGGCGGCTCATGGTCCGCAGCATCTGGCGCAGGTCGGGGTAGAACCCCATGTCGAACAGGCGGTCGGCTTCGTCGATGACCAGAACGCCGACGTCTTTGAAGTCAAGCTTGCCCTGGCCCACGAAGTCGAGAAGGCGGCCGGGGGTGCCGATGATGACGTCAACGCCGTCGGAGATCATCTTCTCCTGGGGGCCGTAGCCGACGCCGCCGTAGAACGAGCCGATGCGGAAGTTGAGGTACTTGCCGATGGCCGAGGCTTCTTTTTCGATTTGGTCGGCCAGTTCACGGGTGGGGGCGATGACCAGCATGCGGCGGCCCTGGTACTTGGGGTCGGTCATCATCAGCTGGAAGCCTGAAATCAGGAAGGCAGCGGTCTTGCCGGTGCCGGTCTGGGACTGGGCTTCAATGTCCTTGCCCTGGGCGATCAGTTGGAAGGTTTCCGCTTGGACCGGGGTGGGTTCGACGAAGCCCAGGTCTTTGATGCCTGCCTTGAGCTTGTCGTGAAAGTCATACTCGTCGAATGTCATAAAATCCTTGGGTCACGCGAGGAGACGGTAAAGGTGTGGATAGGTCGTCAGAAGTATAAGTTTACTTACGGAAAAAATCTAGCCCGGTTGAAAAGGGCGCCGGAAGGTTCAGGCGGGGCCCCGGTCTCAGCGCCGGGAGAGTCGTTTTCGAGGGCTTCAAACGTTCGATCAGGTGGAACAGAGAGTAGTACAATCCGAACAGCAGGGGCATGGCGATGCGGAAGAACCAGCGCGAGTCGGCGCCCTCTCCGGCGAAGGGGGGAACAGACGCCATGTCGGGCGCGTCGGGGGGCAGGCGGAACTCGGCGCCGTCGAGGGTGCGCACCGGAGTATCGCCGGGCCGGAAGTACCCGAGGGCCCGGGCCTCAAGGCGGATGGCCTCGGCGCTGGTGCGCAGGCTCTCGTACCGGGCCGTAAGTCTTGCGTTTTCGTCCCGGAGGGCGGTCAAGCGGGTGTCGAGCCTGGTGTCCTGCTCCCTCAGACGGGCCGTTTCCGAAAGGCCGCCGGGACCAAACAGGACCTGAAGAAGGCAGAAGGTGGCGGTGGAGAGCCAGAAGGAGAGGAGAAACTTGGTACCCTTCATACCCTTTGGTTAACGGCGCCCCCGGCGGAAAACTTCACTGCATCCGGGCCGATTCTCCCCGAATCTGGTTGAAAAAATCGTAGCGCAATTGTAGTAAGTTCTGTATCATCAAGTGTGGCCCAGTCTATCCGATAATGGAGAGAGCCATTCCCGGGACAGGAGACCCTTATGCCCAACGACAAGGAATTTGAACTCGATGACCTGGAATCCTTCTCCTTCGATGATGTCTCCCTTGAAGACTCTCCGCCCGCCAAGGGAGCCGCACCCGGTGAGGATCCCCTGGGAGTTTGGGTGAAGAGCGCCCCCGAAGACCTTGACGCCTCGGCCGTAGAAGCCGCTCCGGAAGCCGGGCCCGTGACCGGGGACCTGCCCGAAGAGGACTTTCTGTCCACCGAAGAACTGGCCGACCTTGATGACTCCTTTGATTTTGTGACGGTGGACGAAACGGCCGAAACCGCCCTCGACGATGAGGTTACCTTCCTTGACTCCCCCGAGGCGGTCGAAGCCGAGAAGGCCTCGGCCGAACCCGCCCTGCCCACCTTTGACGAAATCTCCCTCGACGATTTTGTGTCGTCGGACAATCCGGCCGCCCCGGCCCCGAAAAGCTCGGCTCCCGACACCCTGGCCCCCGAAATGGCGCTCGAGGACGAATTCGGCGACGAGTTCCTCGACATCGACATCGATATCGACGACGACATCAGCAACGACAAGCTTGAGATTGTCGAAGGCGCGGTGCCCAAGCGGGCAGAGACCACCCCGTCTGACATGGCAGTGCAGGATGTCGATCTGGCGGATTTCGGCGACTTCGAGACCGTCACGCCCACGGCCGACGCTGTGGCCGGAGAGGACCTCCCCGAGGTGAGAGACCTGCCCGAGATCGCAGCCCTCGACGAAGACCCCTTTCTGGGGGACGACGAGGGTTTCTTTGAGGAAGAGGTGTTTGACGAGCCGCTTGAGCCCATCCAGGACGAAGGCCCCGTCGTCCTCGACCTCGAACCCGACGACCACACGGACATGGAACACATCCTCGCCCTAGAGGAAGACCTGACCAGCGGAATCCGGCCCCAGGCCGCGGCCCAAGCCCCGGCGACGCCCGCCCCCGAACCGGCAGCCGCCCCCGACGCCGAGCGCCCCGACCGCGCCGCCGAGATCCTTGGCAAGATCGAGCAGGAGCTTTCGAGCATCAAGCGCGAGATCTCCGACCTGAAGAAAGAAGTGACCCACCTGAGGGATCTGCCACGGGAGAGCTCCGCGCCGGCTGCGGTCCCGGCGCAGGCTGCGGCCGAGGCGCCCGCCGAAACCGAGGAACCGAAGTCCCACGGGTTCTTCGACGAGGAAGACGACGAGACCATCGCGCTCACCGGCGACGAGCTGGACAACATCCTGTCGACGGCCGAGATCAGCGAGGGCGAGGAAGCCGGCGTAACCATCGACGGCGACCTTCTGACGCTGGACGCCGAGGGCAACCTTGTCGAACCCGAGACCGCGGTCGAGGGCGAGACCGAGGCCGAAGTGGTCCACGTCACCGACGAGGAGTTCCTGGCCGGCACCGCGTTGGCCGACGACGAGATCCCCGCCGGTGTGCCCGAGAGCATCGAACTTGAAGAGAGCCTGCCCTTGGAACTCGACGCCGGCGAGACCGAAGACCTGCTGTCGGCCCCGGAAGCGGACTTTGAGGTCGATCCCCTGCCCGAAGGCCTGCTTGAAGGAACCCCCGACGCCCTCGACCTTGAGCTCCCTACCGACGAAGAACTGGGCCTTGACGCCGTCGAGGGCACCACCCTGGCGCCCGATCTGATCGACGAGGGCGCAGCGTTCAGCGAAGAGCTGACCATGGAGACCCTGGAGCCCGACCTTGAGAGCCAGGGAGACGGCTGGAGCGCCCCGGCGCCCGAGCCCCTCCCTCCTCCGCCTTCTGTCACCCAGACTGCGGCACCGGCGGCTCCCGCCACGGGCGGCGGCATGACCCAGGGCCTCAAGGACGAGCTACGCGCGGTGCTGTCGTACATGGACAAGCTTCTTGCTTCGCTCCCCGACGACAAGATCCAGGAGTTCGCCGAGTCCGAGCACTTCGAGGTCTACAAGCGGCTGTTCGAAGAATTGGGGCTTATCGAGTGATGGGACTCCTCGGGAAGGCGCTGAAGAAGCAAGAGACCAAGCAGGAAAAAAAAAACCCTTCGCGCACCTGACGTGGAAAGACGTGCTGGTCTACTTGGAGCAGTCCCAGGAGGCCGACGAGCTTTCGTCGAAGTACCGCTCGCGCCTGCTTGACGACCTTCCGCGCACGGGCGACTTCTTCAACCTGGGTACGGGGCTGTTCTTCCAGGTCCCTTCGACGGCCGACAGAATGACGCTTACCGGCTGGACCAAGTACGACCCGCTGCCGCCCCTGACCCTGGAACTGACCCCCACGCTGAAACTTCGCCTGATGGCCGGCATCCCCCAGGTGCTCACCGGCCCCGAGAAGGCCGATTTCGTGGCGTTTTCGGCACGCTGGGCTCCGGGCGGAGACTTCCCCATCGCCCTGCCCCTGGTCGCCGTACCCCGCACGCTCTTGGGCACCTTGGTCCTGCTCGACGCCCCTCCTTTCGACCTGGAGGATGAGGCCTTCGTGCTGGCCTGGACCCAGTACAAGTACACGCTAATCCAAAGCCTCCAGCCCCGGCGCAAGTCGGTGCCCGTGTACTCCGAGGGCGCCTTGATGCGCTCCCTCGACAGCGGTCACAGCTTCTTGGCCGTCGAATTCGACACCACCGAGCTGACGGCGCACTGTGACCGCGAGGGTCTGCCCCCGCACCGGGCCAGGCTGCTGGTCGAGCGCGGGCTCACCGAGCTCACCGGCCCCCATGGGGCGGTGCTGTGGAGGCCCCCGGTTCTGAGTTCGCTGTTTGTGCTGCCCAGCCGCATGGACGAGGACCTGCTGTGGCACCAGATCGAGGTAAGTCTGAAGTGGCCCGAGGGCTTCACGCCCCGGTGGACGCGCCGGACCGTGCGCACGCCCCAGGATCTTCAGAACGTCCTGGGGCGCTGAGGTGTCCTTCGAGGTGCGGACCGGCGACAGGGGCCCCGCCGCGCTGTGGGCCGGCAAACGCCTGACCTCGGCCTACGACGCCGCCCGGGAAGCCGCCTCGTGGGCCCAGGGCACCGATTTTGCCCCCGGATCCTTGGTTTTTGTCGCCGGAGACCCCCTGGGTCTGGCCAGCGCCGCACTCGTCGAAAGAGGCCTGCGGGCGGTGGCCCTCCTCCCCGGCGCCGGGGCCAGGCCGTGGGTGCCGGCCGGTGTGCAGGCGTGGGCTCCCCAGGACGGTTCCCTCGAGGACTTTTTGGCCCGTGTGTTTGAAGCCGAGGGGCCCGAGGCCGTGGTGTGGCAGGTGTGGCCGGCCTTCGAGCGCCACGCGGCCGAGACGGCGCTGGAGTGGGGCCGCAGGTTCCGCGACTACTACAGGACAGTGCAAGGCTCCTGGCTCACGCAGCGGCGGTTCGGCACCCGGTTCTGGCGCAACGCCCTGCGGAACTACGTCGACTGGCGCCGCCCCGCGCACCTGACCCCCGGGACCCGGCCCCTGGTCATCGCCGCCTCGGGCCCCAGCCTCGACGACGGACTGGCCGCCCTGGCCCGCCACCGCAGCCGCTTCGACCTGTGGGCTCTGCCGTCGAGCTTCGAGACCCTGGTCAGGAGGGGCCTGATCCCCGACGCGGGGGTGGCCACCGACGGGGGGTTCTACGCCCGGGAGCACCTCCAGCGGCTGGCGGGGACGAATGTCCCCGTGCTGGCGGCCCTCGCGTCGGCCCCCGACCCCGTGCTGGCAGCCCGGCCGTGCCTGTTCTTCAGTCAGGGGCTGGCGCTGGAGCGGGCGCTCCTCGAGGTTCACGGGACGCCGTTTCCCGAGGTGCCCAGCCAGGGCACCGTGGCCGTCACGGCGTTGCGGCTGGCCCTCGAAGCCACGAGCGGGCCCGTGTTTGTTGCAGGCCTTGACCTGTCGTTCCGGGGCCTGCGCGGCCACACCTCGCCCCATACGGTCGACAGGCGCTTGGCCGGACTGGAACACAGGCTGTCGCCAGCCGAGGGCCTTTGGGCCGAGCGTCTTTTCGACCAGGCGGCCGTCGTGCGCCAGGGGGCGCTCACTTCGCCGGCGCTATGGACGTATGCACTGTGGTTCCAGACCCGGGCCCGGTTTCCGCGCCCCGTTTACCGCATAGCCCCGTCGGCGCTCCACTGGGATTCGATGCTCGAGGTGGGCTGGGACGAGGCCCAGCGGCTGTGGGCGGCGCACCCGGGCCGGGCTGCCACTTGGTCCGAGCCGCCCCGTCCCGGGGGCCGAAACCAGAGGCGCCGCCGGGCCCTCGATGCCCTGTCGCGCCTGGGCGAGCGGGCGGCAGCGGCGGCCCCCGACGATCCGTGGCTGGTCGAAACCGCCAAGACGGCGGTGCCCGAGGCGCTGGCCGAGGATTTTCGCGACAGGCGGCAGGGCAGGCCCGCTAAGGCGGTCCTGGCGGCGCTGGGTCCCTTCCTCGATTCCCTGAAGCGGGACCTGGCGTGAGCGGCTGCTGGCAGACCAACCTCCGGGCCCTGGGCGCCCGTCCCGACCCTTGGTCCCGGGCGCTGGTCAAAGAGCTGGCCGACCGGGGACCCGCGCCCGACCTGGGGCTTCGAAGCCGAGACGGGCGCATCCTGCCCGGGTGGATGCACGAGGGGCGCGCCCGGAGCCTCGTGTCGACCTTTGACGCGGCCAAAGAGGCCCAGCGGTGGGCCGAGGGAGCCGAAGGCGCGGTGGCCGTGTTCGGGGCGGCGGGCCGCGACGCGCTCGGGGCGCTCCGGTCGGCGGGCGCAACGCTCTCGTTCTGGGTCGAGCCCCGGCAGGAGGTTTGGCGGTCGCTGCTCACCTGGGAAGACTGGTCAGCCGAGGCAGCCTCCGACGACTGGCTGCCGGTTTGCGGAGGCCTGTCGGACTGGGAGGCCGCCCTCACCGGCCGCTATCACCCCCTGTGGGACGGTGCCTTCCGCGCCCTGGAATGGCGGTCGGCGACCGCAGGGGCCGAAGAACCCTGGAACGCCTACCGTGCGGCGACCGTGCGTGCCCTGGCCGCCGTGGCCGGCGATGCCTCCACCCAGGCCCGCTTCGGCGAGCGCTGGTACCGCAACACGCTGGCCAACCTGCGGAGGCTCCCTGCCGGCCGCATCGAGGCGTGCCCCGGCGCCCGGGTCGTTGTTGCAGGGGCCGGTCCCGGCCTCGACGATGCCCTGGACGACGGAGAGAACCAGCGATGGCTGGAGCGCCGTCCGGCGTCGGGGGACAAGCTGTTCGCCACCGACACAGCACTTCCCGCGCTCTCGGCCCGGGGCGTTGTCCCCGACCTCGTCCTGTGCCTCGACGGCCAGCTGCCCACCTACTACCACTTCGTGAGGCCCCGGCCCTCGGGGGTGCCGTTGGTGGCCGACCTGGCGTCGCTCCCCCTGCTGGGCCGCTTGGGCATGCCCGTAGTGCGATACCTTTCGGGCCACCCCTTCGGCGCCGTGGTGAGGCGCTTCTTCCCCGAAGTGCCCAACCTCGACGGCTCGCTGGGCAACGTCTCGGGCCTCGCGCTGAGAACGGCCCAGGCCCTGGGCGCCGGGACCGTGGACGCCTGGGGTGCAGACTTCTGCTACCGCGACGGGCAGGCCTACGCCCACGGCACCTACCTGTACGACGTCGCCGCGCGGTACGCCAACCGCCTGACCCCCATGGAGTCGCGCTTGAGCGCCTCGTGCTACGCCGCAGCCGGCCTCGAGAGGACCCGCGACGCCCAGGGCCGGGCCCTCGACACCACTCCCCTGCTGCGCGACTACCGGCGCCGCTGGTTCGCCCCCGCAGCCGCTGCGGCCCGGGTGGATTTGGCCCACGGGGCGGTGGGCGGACGGTGGGCGGCCTTCACTGAACACTGGCGCCGGCGCCTGGACTCCCTCCCCTTGCCCCGGGGCTCCATGCACGCGTTTCTGCTGACTCTGCCGTCCGAGACCCGCGAGGACTGGCTGGCGCTCTGGCCCCTGGCTCTGGCCCTGCACCGCCAGGGTGTGCCCGCTCCCGAGGTGCCGAGGGCCGTTAAGGACCGTGCGGCGTCGCTTCTGGAGGAACAATCCTTGTTGACCAGCGGCGGAGGTCGGCGAATAATGGGAACCGAGGAAGGAAACAGAGCCTTATGAAACCGGTGGTCACCCGTCTCTATGCCGTCTTGGTCGCTTTGACGTTCGTTGGCCTGTTTGCCTGGGCCGGTGCCGACTGGTACCAACTCCAACAGAAGTCCCTCGACCAGGGGCGTGCATCGCTCCGCCAGGCGGCCGGATGGATCGCCGAGCTGAGCGTGAGGCACCTGCCCCTGGACGCGCCCACGCTCAACCGCCTCTTCGCCGAGACCGCCCAGGGCCGCTGGAAGATGCTGCTCCTCTCGTCCCCCGAACGGGGTACGGAGTATTACAAGGGCCCGCGGCCCGTGGTCCCCATCGACCAGGCCGTGCCCCGGTGGGAGCCCAACGCGATGACCGAGGTCAAGGTCGCGATTCCCGTGTTCCGCGCCGTGGGCGACCCCATGGTCCTTGAGGGGATCACCGAGTTCTACGGCCGCCCCGAAGTGTTCTCGCTGCTCAAGGCCTGCGGTACGACCCTCGTGGTCCTGCTTGTCCTGACCACTGTCATGGTGGTCCTGTCCTCGCGCGGCCGCGTGCCGGTCCCTGAACAGGAACCGGCGCAAGAACCCGAACCCGAATCGCAGCCGGAACCGGCGCCAGCGCTAAGGGCCGAAACGGAACCCGACTTCGAGGAAGAGTCCCCCGAGACCATTGGGACGATTGCCGTCGATTCCGAGGACGAGTACTGGTTCGACGATGAGCTGACCCTCGAGGACCTGCCCCCGCTGGATTCACCGCCCCCGGCCCCGGCTCCCGTGGCAGCCCTGTCGGACGAGTCCGGGCTCGAAGCCAGGCTCGCGAACGAGCTCGGCCTGGCCGACGATTCGGGCACCGACTTGTCGCTCATGCTGCTGGGAGTGCAGGACCACGCCCTCTCGCCGGCCGCTTGGGCTGACGCGGTGCGGGCGGCCTTCCCCGACAGGGAGCTCGCCTTTGAATACGAAGGCGGCGCCGCAGTGGTCTTGCCCGGCCGCACCCTGGAACAGGCGCTCAAGGCCGCGAGGGTTTTTGTGGACGACGCCGAGAGGACCCTCGGGGGCACGGTGGTTCACGCCGGGGTGGCGGCCCGGGCGGGCCGGGTGCTCGCGGCGGCGACCCTGCTGGCCGAGGCGGCCTCGGCCCGGCGCCGGTCGCTGGCTGGGTCAGTGCGGGTGCTGGGGCTGAAGGTCGACCCCGACCGCTACCGTGCACACGTGGCGTCGGCCTAGGTGACGACCCACAAGTTCCCTTAACCTAAGACACGCAGAAATGGGTCCCCGCTACGGAGCGAACGGGGTTTCACTAGTCCTCCTCCCTTCGGTCGTGCGGGATCGTTCAACCCCGTTCGCTCCGGCGTCCCATTTCTGGCCCAATCGATTGCAGAAACCGACTTGTGGGACGTCACCAGTTTTGGGGGGAGGAGACTGAATTCGAATCACCTATAAAGCAACTGTCCCAAGGCCCAGTCGTTGAGCCAGAAGTCCCTGGTGCCGTCGGTGACCCGGTAGCGGTTCTGGGTGTCGGGAGCCGCGATCTTGATGGTGGACGACGAGCCGTCGGCCCAGTTGAGGGTCACGGTGCCCACGGGGGCTCCTGCCGGAGGGTCGGTGGGCGAGGCGAAGGCGCCGAAGTGCAGGCTGGGAACCAGCTCGGCCCACGAGGCCATGGTCTCGGTCGAGGCCTTGGTGGTCCGGTTCTCCCACTTCGTCTTGCCATCCTTCACCGATTTGTCAAGGTCGAAAGCCGCGTATACCGTCTTGTCGGCGGTCTGGATGTGGCCGTCGAAGGCGATTCGGGTCAGGTCGGCTCCCTTCCGACCGGGAAACAGGCTCAGGTCGGCCCACGTGTTGAAGTCCAGGTCCAGCGGCCGGGCAAAGCCGCGGTCCGTCTGCCAGATGTCCTTCTCGCCGGCAAACCTCACGTAGACCTTGTTGCCCTGGTCGTTGGGGCCGCCCACCTGAAGGTCGGCGAGCACCTTGCCGCCCGTTCCCAGGAGCTTGAGCGTCTTGAAGCCCGAGCCCAGACCGAAGGGCTGGCCGTCGCCACTGGTGACCAGGCGCTCGCGCTGGAGGGTGGCCAGCGACTTGAGGTAGTTGTCGATGCGCTCGGCCGAGGCCGGGTAGGCCTTGCCCGTAACGCTGAGCGCCCACGAGGGCTCCTTCTTGAGGACGACCCCGCCGGTGAGCTCGAGGCCCGTGACAGCTGTCGCGTCGTACCCGCGCAGCAAGGGTTCCTCGGCCAGGCGCTGGTTCACGGCCTGCTGGTTGAAGACCAGGCCCAGAACGGCGGTCACAACAAGGACTCCCAGCAAGGACGAGGTCACGGCGAGCTTGGTCTTGTAGTCCATTGGTTTCTTGCTCATAAGGATTCTCCGGTTCAGCTTTTTTGCTCGCGGGAGCGGCGGCGCAGCATCCTGAAGACGGCCCAGCCCAGGATGATCACGGGGACGACGAACAGGTTCACAAACGACAGCGCGAAGGCCGCGGCGTCGCGGACGGGCTGGTCCTGCAGAATGGTGAGCGACTTCTCGCGGTACGCCCGCGTCTTGATGCTCAGCAGCCCTTCGTCTTGAGACAGCCAATCGACTGCGTTTCCGACGAAGACCGCGTTGTCGTCCTTGCCGGTGATCTGCATCAGGTTGGTCAAGAAGTTGGACGAGCCGACGACAATGATGCGGGTGGCCGGCGAGACGCCGCCGTTGGGGAAGGCCGACGGGAAGTCGCCCGAAAGCGCGAGCACCACATTGTGCTTCTCAAACTGGACGCCCGGCATCTGCGCGCTACGGGTGGCCTGATCGACGTCGATCGAAAGGTTGTCCTTGACCACCCACGACTTGTCGCTCGACCACGCCAGCGGCTCCACGGTGATGCCCGGCTTCTTGAGGTCGGTGAGCGGGCTCGTCCACATGAGCGACAGGCCCGAGAACCGGCTGGTGACCGGGTTGGTGGGCGAGGTGTCCTTGGCCAGGATCTGGGGCCACTGCGGGTAGCGCCGCAGCACCACGCCCTGGGAGCTTTGGAACTGCACCACGTTGTTGTACGCGTCGTGGACCATAGACTGCTCCACCCTCACGCCCCAGCCCTCGAGGGCCTTGAGCAGGACGTTGTCACCCGCGGCCACCACGGGGGCCTGGCCTGCGGAGATGTCGACGAACTCGCCGTCGGCGGCGAAGAGCACCTTGCCGCCCTTCATCAGGTAGTCGTCGACGGGCTTGAGGCTGGCCATCGTGAACCCCTTGGAGCCGGCCACGATGAGCACCGAAGCGTCGCCGATGGGCTCGCCGGGCTGCACCTGGCGGAAGGTCGTGTCCTTGGTCAGCGCCTGGGTGAGCATCGAGTAGTAGTTCTGAAGGTCGCGGGTAGGGTCGGCCGACAGGAAGGCCACGGTCTTCTGCTTCTGAGTGACGATCTTGTCGATCTTTGTGGTCAGGTCGTACTCGAGGGTTTCGATCTGGCTGACCGCAGGCAGAACTTCCTGCCTGTCGAGGTACTGGATCACGATGCCCGAGTACACCACGGCCTGGGTCTGCTGGCTCTGCTCGACGATGTCGATGGGGATGGACTGCAGCCCCAGCCGGGGCATTTCGGCAAGCTGGCCCGAGTCCTGGGGGTCGACCACCCTGACCTTGAGCCTGCCGTTCGACGCGGCGGCGTACTCTTGCAGGAAGTCGGCGATGCCCTGGGTGAACGGGTAGTAAGTGGTCAGCTTCTTCGACAGGTAGTAGGTGACGGTCAGCCCGTCCTTGGCCTGGGCCAGCACGGCCTTGCTGGCCGGCGAGATCGAGTAGGCCCCCGAACTTGTCAGGTCAAAGCGCAGCGAGAACAGGCTCAGGTTGACGACAGCCGCGGCGAACACGGCAAGCACCAGGACGAGGAGGGTCCTCTCGCGGCGGCGCTGGTTGGTCTGGGTGTGTTTCATGCTACCTCCACTTCCTCAGGACCAGGACTTTGGTGTTCAGGTAGAGGAACAGACCCGCGAACCACACAAAGTACAGGGCGTCCTTGGTGTCGAGGATGCCGCGCTGGAAGCTTGCGTAGCGGCCGTCAAGGCTGAAGAACCTCACCGAGTCAACCACGCCCGAGGGCAGGCCCACGGCGGCGACGAGGCTGGCGCCCACGCCGAACAGGAGCAGGCCCGCCACGGCGAGGAGGAAGGCCGAGATGGTGTTGGTGGTAAGGCTCGAAAGGAAGATGCCCAGCGCCACGGCGGCCCCCGACAGGAGCACGATGCCGATGTACTCGCCCACGATCTCGCCCACCTCGAAGTTGCCAAGACCCGAGACCAGCCACGTCATGGGGAGGGTGAGGGCCACCATGGCCAGAACGATGGTGTAAGCCCCCAGGAACTTGCCGGCCACCAGAGCGCCGGTTCTCACCGGTAGGGTCAGCAGCAGCTCGTGGCTGCCCAGCTTTCGTTCCTCGGCCCAGGTGCGCATGGTGATGGCAGGAATTAGGATGGTGAACGCGATGGGGAAGGTGGCGAAGTACGGGCGCAGCGAGGCGGTCTGCTGGGCCAAGAACTGGTCCACCCAAAGGAACCAGATGCCCGTGAACAGCAGGAAGAACAGAATGGAGCCGACGGCGATGGGGCTGTGGAAGGCCGAGCGCGTCTCCTTGCGCCAGACGGCGACGACGGGGCTCGAGAAGAAGGACTTCATTCGGGAGTCTCCTGGGAGGGTTGAGTCGAAGTCAGTTGGACGAACAGGTCCTCAAGGCGGATAGTCTGCGGGATGAGCGACAGCAGTTTGGCGCGGCGGGCGACGGCCCAGTCGAACAGCGCCTCGGCGCCGGGAACCTCGACGGGGAAGGCGCACGACAGCAGGGGCTCGGCGCCGTCCTCGAGCAGTTGAGGGGTGCCCTTGAGGCCCGCCACGCCCGACAGCGACTTGAGGGCTTCGTCGCCGGTCAAGCCCTTGAGGCGGAGCTGGAACCGGTTCTCGCCCTGGAGGTTCTTGGCGATGTCCTCGGCCTTGCCCTCGGCGACGATCTTGCCCCGGTTCATGATCAGCACCCGCTCGCAGATGGCCTCGACCTCCTGCATGATGTGGGTCGACAGGATGACTGTCTTTTCGCGGCCGATGTGGAGGATAAGCTGGCGGAACTCGAGGATCTGGTGGGGGTCCAGGCCGCTGGTGGGCTCGTCGAGGATGAGGATGGCCGGATCGACCAGGATGGCCTGGGCCAGCCCGACGCGCTGTCTCTGCCCCTTGGACAGGTGGCCGATGACGCGGCTCTTGAACGGTGTCGCGTCGGTGCGCTCGAGCGCCGTGTCGATGGCGGCCGCCGTCTTGTCGGCGGCCAGGCCGCGCACCCCAGCCATGAACTCTAGGTACTCTCCCACTGTCAGGTCGGGGTACACAGGCGAGCTTTCAGGCAGGTAGCCGATGAGAGCCTGCGCTTCCAGAGTGTGCTCGAGCAGGTCGAGTCCGGCGATGCTGATGGTGCCCGCTGCCGGGAAGTGGAAACCCGTGAGCATCTTCATCAACGTGGTCTTGCCCGCACCGTTAGGGCCGAGCAGCCCCACGATCTGGCCCTTGCCCACCTCGAAGCTCACGTCGTCGACGGCCTTGAAGGTCCCATAAGACCGACTGAGGTTATGAACGCTGATCATTCGGTGTTCCTTCTCGTCAATCCCTGTTCGGGATATCGATGGTCTGCCCGTCCCGGGACAAGAAGGTCTCGGGAAAGATCTCCCGGGCTTCCGTCACGAGGCGCTTCAGATCCTTTTCGTTGCACCGCGGCGAGTAATGGACGAGGCCCATCTTGCTCACCCCGGCCGCCCGGGCGATCTGCGCCGCCTGACTGCTGGTCAGGTGCCGCTTCTCGCGGGCGCTCTCTTCGAGGTCACGGGTGAACATTCCCTCGCACAGCAGCAGGTCCGAACCGGCCACCGCAGGCACGATGGACGGGTGCGGCGCCGTGTCGGTGACGAAGCTGAACTTGCAGCCGGGCCGCGGGTCCCCGACCACTTGCGCGCTTTCCACCACCCTGCCGTCGGCCAGGGTCACGGCCTGGCCGGCCTGCAGCTGCGACCAGAAGGGGCCCATGGGCACCCCCAGCTCCCTGGCCTTGTCGGGATGGAAGACTCCGGGCCTCATCGTTTCCTCGAGGGTGTAACCCACGCAGACCCGGCTGTGGCTCAGGGGAAAGGACCTCACCCGGTACCCTTCGGCTTCGTAAACAACCTGAGTTTCTTCCGGGTTACGAATTTCCTGGACGATGATTTCGTAGTTCAAATACATCTCGAGGGTGCGGCGGCTCGCGTCGAAAAAGTCCTTCACCTTGGCAGGACCGATGAGGTACAGGGGTTCGGTCCTGTCGACCTGGCTCGAAAGCATGAGCATGCCGGGGAGGCCTGTGATGTGGTCGGCGTGGGTGTGGCTGATGAAGATGGCGTTGATCTTCTTCCACCGCAGGTTCATCTTCTTCAGCGAGACTTGCGTGCCTTCGCCGCAGTCGAACAGGAACAGGTCACCCTCCCGCCGGACGAGGGCAGAAGTAAGGTGGCGGTGGGGCAGCGGCATAGTGCCGCCGGTTCCCAGGACGAAGACTTCAAGGCTCATAGGGGAGAGAAGATACCATGGCCCGGGACTTTGGGGAAGAAAGAGCCGTTGGCACCGAAAGAAAGTTGTCGTAAGATCAGAGCATGGACACGCGGACCCTGACCATCACGCTCGTTTTCGTCACTGCGGCTTTGGCGTTCCTCATGGTCCTGCTGGCCATCTACCGGCGCCAGCGGAGCCTCACCATATACGCCGGCGGCTTTGTGGGCGGGATGGCGGGCTTCCTGCTGATCTTAGGTCCGGGGACGATGACGCCGTGGTTCAGCGTGCTGGCCGCCAACACGATGCTGATGTTCTCGTACGCCTGCCTGCCTTGGGGGCTCCGCACGACCATCGGATGGGCTCATCCCTGGGCACGGCGCTACTGGGTGTACGTGGCCGCGTGGTGTTTGGCCGAACTTGCCGTGACCTTCGTCTGGACGTCCTACCCCCTGCGCGCCGCGACCACTTCGCTTGTCTTTATCCTGTGGGCGGGCGAATTCATCGCCGGCGCCTGGGCGGCCCGGAACCTGCCGCGCATCGTCCGGGCCGCCGCCCTGGCGACCGCCGCTGCCTTCATCGCCGGCCACGTGGTCCGCCTGGTGCTGCTCCAGGGGCTGGCCAACGCTGCGGGCCTTTCGGCGCTCAACAACGGCCTGGCGCCGTATACCTTTCTGTTCTCGGCTGTCTCGTCCATCCTGTGGGCCGGGGTCATCCTCATCATCGAGGTGGCGCGGCTTCTGGGCAGTCTTGAAGAAACGAACGCCGCGCTCAGGGCGATGGCCCACACCGACGAGCTGACGGGGTTGTCCAACCGCCACCGGCTCGACCAGGCCATGACCGCCGAGAAGGACAGATGCCTGCGCTACGGACTGCCCCTTTCGCTCATCCTGTTCGACCTCGACCACTTCAAGCAGGTCAACGACAACTGGGGCCACCCCGTAGGCGACGCGGTGCTCAAACGCAGCGCCGACGTGGTGAGGGAGCAGATCCGCGGACCCGACAGCCTGTTCCGATGGGGCGGAGAGGAGTTCATGCTGCTCGTGCCCCAGACCCCCCTCGACGGCGCCGCCGTCCTGGCGGAGAAGCTGAGAACGGCCCTTGAGAGCGCGAGCTTCCCGAACGACCTCACGGTGACCGCCAGCTTCGGCGTGGCCGAATGGTGGCCCCCCGAAAGCAACGAATCGTGGATCGAAAAGGTGGACCTCGCCCTCTACAGGGCCAAGAACTCGGGAAGGAACCGGGTCGAGGCGTGGCAGCTGAACGACAAAATTCCCGTGGCCAGGGTGCAGTTGGAATGGCGCGAGGAGTGGGAGTCCGGCAACGCCCTGGTCGACGGCGAGCACAGGCGTCTGGTCGAGCTTGCCAACGGCCTGATGGAAGTGACCCTCGCCAACCGGCCGCTGGCCGTCGTGGCCCGGCAGCTGGACGAGCTGGTCGTCCACGTGGCCGACCATTTTGACCACGAGGAGAAGCTTCTGGCCGAGATCGACTACCCCGGCCTGACCGAACACGCCGCCCTGCACGGCAAGCTTCTCGACGAGGCGCGGTTCCTGAGGCATCGCTTCGACAGGGGCGAGGCCGACGCAAGCACCTTCTTTCAGTTTCTGGTATCGCAGGTCGTGGTCGGTCACATTCTGGCCGCAGACACCCGCTACTTCACCTATACCCGGCGAGGGAGGCCCGCATGAACCGCATCCCCTTGGCGCAGACTTCGGGGCTGCCACCCTACCTCAGCGCCGGCCTTGAGGCCCGCTACGAAGCCCATCCCCTTGAAACCCTTGACGCCCAGGGCCGGGCGGTTGTCCGGGCCACGGTGGGCGGCGGCGAGTCGCGCATCGACAGGAACGTCATCGCGAGCCTGCCGGCGCTGGAGCTGATCGCCGTCTGCGGCGTGGGCTACGACGGCGTCGACGTCGAAGCCGCCCGGGAGCGGGGCATCGCCGTCACCAACACCCCGTCCGTCCTCGACGACGACGTGGCCGATCTTGCGTTGGGCCTGATGCTCTCGGTGGCCCGCCGGATCCCCCAGGCCGACGCCTTCGTGCGCCGGGGCGAGTGGGAACGCGGTGCGTTTCCCCTGACTCGCAAGCTCAGCCGCGCACGGTTGGGCCTGCTGGGGCTGGGACGCATCGGGCAGGCCATCGCCGACCGCGCCTCGGCCTTTGGCATGAGCATCGGCTACCACACGCGTACCCCCCGCCCCGAGGTGCCCTACAAGTGGCACTCCTCCCCCGCGTCGCTGGCGGCCGACGTCGACTTCTTGGTGGTCATCACCCCCGGCGGCGCCGCCACCCGGGGCCTTGTCGACGCGGCGGTGCTCAAGGCCCTGGGCCCCGAGGGGTACTTGGTCAACGTGGCCCGGGGCTCGGTGGTCGACGAGGCAGCCCTCGTGTCCGCGCTCACCGACGGGACCATTGCCGGGGCGGGGCTCGATGTGTTTTCCGACGAGCCCCATGTGTCTGAGGCCCTCCGCGCCCTCGACAACGTGGTTCTCACCCCCCACGTGGGCAGCGGCACCGGCGAGACGCGGCGCGCCATGTCGGAACTGACCCTCGCCAACTTGGACGCGTGGTTTTCTGGCAAACCCCTGGTAACCCCCGTCATCTGACAAGGAGCTCACATGGCCGAAGCCCTCGAAAGGACCGCATTGCACGACTGGCACGTGGCCCACGGCGGGAGAATGGTCCCGTTTGCCGGGTGGGAGATGCCGCTGCGCTACGACGCCGGCGCCCTCGAGGAGCACCGCGTCGTGCGGCGCTCGGCGGGACTGTTCGACATCGACCATATGGGCCAGTTCACCATCACGGGTGCCGACGCCGTGGTCTTCCTTGACCGCCTGCTGACGCGCCGTTCGGGACATCTTGCCGTCGGCCGCGCCCAGTACGCCCTGCTGTGCGCCGGCGACGGCGGCGTGGTCGACGACGTGTTCGTCTACCGCCGCTCCGGCGACTGGTTCCTCGTGGTCAACGCGTCCAACCGGCGCAAGGACCTGGCCTGGCTGAAGGACCACGCCGCCGCCTTCGACGTGGCCGTCACCGACGTGTCGGACCCCACGTGCATGCTGGCCCTCCAGGGCCCCCGGGCCCTCCCCCTCCTCCAGACCCTGGTGACCGACGACCTGGCCGCCGTGGAACGCTTCTCGGCCGTCACCGTCACCGTGGCGGGGGTCGAGGTCTACGCCGGGCGCACGGGCTACACGGGCGAGGACGGCTTCGAGTTGTTCTTCGACAACACGGCCGCCCTCACCGTGTGGGAGGCCATCCTCGCAGGGGGCCGGAACGCGGGCATCGAGGTGCTCCCCATCGGCCTGGCGGCACGCGACAGCCTGCGCTTCGAACCCGGCTTTGCCCTCTACGGCCACGAGATCGATGAAACCATCACTCCCCTCGAGGCCGGCCTGGGCTGGGCCTGCGACCTAGACTCCGACTTCGTGGGCCGCGACGCCCTCGTCAAACAAAAGACCAAGGGGCTGACCAAGAAGCTCGTGGCCTTTGAGCTCACCGAACCCGGCGTGCCCCGCCAGGGCTGCATGGTCACCGCCCCTGACGGCAACGAAGTGGGGCTCGTGGTCGAGGGCTTGTACGCCCCCACGCTCGACCGCTGCTGCGGCCACGCCTTTGTGCCCCCCGAGTGGTCGGCCGCGGGCACCGCGCTGGCCGTAGTCATCCGAGACCAGCCCAAGGCGGCCGTCGTGGTCCGCCGTCCCCTGTACACTCCCGCCTACCGATCAACTACACCTCCAAGGAGACAGCCATGAACCTCGACCCCAACGCCCGCTACCGCGCCACCCACGAGTGGGTGCGCCCCGACGCCGCCGAACTGGTCTGCGGCATCAGCGACCACGCCCAGGACAGCCTGGGAGACGTGGTGTACGTCGAGCTTCCCGAGGTCGGCACCGTCTTCCGCCAGGGCGAGGTCTTCGGCGTGGTCGAGTCGGTCAAGGCCGCCAGCGACCTGTACTGCCCCGTCGACGGCGAGGTCACGGCGGTCAACGCCGACCTGGCCAAGCACCCCGAGCTTGTGAACACCCAGCCCCACGCGGGCGGCTGGATGATCCGGCTGAAGCCCGCCGACCCCAGGAGCTGGGAGGGCCTCCTGACGCCCGTGGACTACGCCGGGGGCCTGAAATGACCCCCGACAGCGACCGAGCCGCCTTGCTCGCCGGGGTCGGAGTGGGCTCAATCGAGGAGCTGATCGACCAGACAATTCCCGCCGCGATCCGCCTCCCCGGCCCCCTGGAACTGCCCGAGCCCCTGGGCGAGGCCGAGTGCCAGGACGAACTGCGACGCCTAGCGGGCAAGAACCGGGTGTTCCGCTCGTACCTGGGCCAGGGCTATTCGGACTGCCTGACCCCCGCCGTGCTCCAGCGGTGCATCCTCGAAAACCCCGGCTGGTACACGCCCTACACGCCCTACCAGGCCGAAATCGCCCAGGGCCGCCTCGAGGCCCTGGCGCTGTTCCAGACCATGGTGTGCGACCTCACAGGCCTCGAAATTGCCGGAGCCTCGCTGCTGGACGAGGCCACTGCGGCCGCCGAGGCCATGGCCCTGTGCCACCGCGTGCGCCCGCGCCGCTCCACGGCCAACCGGTTTGTCGTCGCGGCCACCTGCCACCCGCAAACCATCGCCGTGGTCCGCACCCGGGCCGAGGCCCTGGGCCTCGAGGTGACCGTCGGCGGCCCTGACTCGGACGACCTAGCCGGTTGCTTCGGGGTGCTGGTGCAGTACCCCGACACCCGGGGCCTAGCCGCTGACTTGGGCCCCCTCACCGAACGGGCGCACGCCGCGGGGGCCCGGGTCGTGGTGGCGGCCGACCTGCTGGCCCTTACCCTGCTCAAGCCGCCGGGGGAGTTCGGCGCCGACGTAGCCGTGGGCACCAGCCAGCGCTTCGGCGTCCCCCTGGCCTTTGGAGGACCCCACGCCGCCTACATAGCGACCCGGGAGGAGTTCAAACGCGACCTTCCGGGCCGGCTGGTGGGGGTGTCCCGGGACGCCGCGGGCAGGCCCGCGTACAGGCTGGCGCTGCAGACCCGCGAACAGCACATCCGCCGCGAGGCCGCCACGAGCAACATCTGCACGGCCCAGGTGCTCCTGGCCGTGCTGGCTGCCATGTACGCCGTCTACCACGGTCCCGAGGGCCTGACGCGGATCGCCCGCCGTATCTTAGACGCCACGCACCGGCTGGACCGCTCGCTGGTCGCCAAGGGCTACCGCCGGGCGCCGGGCACGGTGTTCGACACGCTTGTCGTCTCGGGTGGCCCCCGCACCCAGGATCAACTGCGCCGCGATGCCCTGGCCCGAGGCGTGAACCTCAGGTACTTCGACGACGGTTCCACGGGGGTTTCCCTCGACGAGAGAGTAAGCCCCGCCGACCTAGCCGTCCTGGCCGAGATCTTCGGCGTCGGCCCCGGGGAGCGCGGGAACGGCGACTCCGTCGAACCCGCCTTGCGGCGGACCAGCGCCTTCCTCACCCACCCCACCTTCCACCGCTATCACACCGAGACCGAGATGATGCGCTACCTTCAGCGCCTTCAGTCGCGTGACCTCTCCCTGGTCCACTCGATGATCCCCCTGGGCTCGTGCACCATGAAGCTCAACGCCGCCGCCGCCATGGCGCCCATCACGTGGCCGGGGTTCGCCCGCCTTCACCCCTTCGTCCCCCTCGACCAGGCCGAGGGCTACCTGACCCTGTTCGAGCGCCTCGAGCGCTGGCTCGCCGAGATCACGGGGCTGGCCGCAGCGAGCCTTCAGCCCAACTCCGGGGCCCAAGGCGAGTACGCGGGGCTTCTGGCCATCCGCGCCTGGCACCGCTCCCGGGGGGACGAGGGCCGCACCGTGTGCCTCATCCCCAGTTCGGCCCACGGGACCAACCCCGCCAGCGCCGCGCTGGCGGGGCTCGAGGTGGTCGTGGTGAGCTGCGACGAGGCCGGCAACGTCGACGCCGCCGACCTGGAACGCAAGGCCGCCGGGCACGCCGCACGGCTGGCCGCGCTCATGGTGACCTACCCATCCACCCACGGCGTGTTCGAACCCGCCATCGTGGAGCTCTGCCGCATCGTCCACGCCCACGGCGGCCAGGTGTACATGGACGGCGCCAACATGAACGCCCAGCTCGGGCTCACCAGCCCCGGCTTCATCGGCGCCGACGTGTGCCACCTCAACCTCCACAAGAGCTTCGGTATCCCCCACGGCGGCGGCGGCCCAGGGGTGGGACCCATCGCGGTGGCCGCACACCTCGTCCCCTTCTTGCCGCCCCGGTCGGGGGTGGGCGCGGTGGCGGCCTCGGCGTGGGGCAGCGCGGGCATCCTCCCCATCCCCTACGCCTTTATCGCCACCCGGGGGGCCGACGGCCTGGCCGAAGCCAGCCGGCTCGCCATTTTGAACGCCAATTACGTCGCCTCGCGGCTGCAGCCCCACTACCCCGTGCTGTTCCGGGGGGCCCAGGGCCGGGTGGCCCACGAGTGCATCATCGACCTGCGGCCCCTCAAGGCCAGCGTCGGCGTCGAGGCCGAGGACGTGGCCAAGCGCCTGATGGACTACGGCTTTCACGCCCCCACCATGGGTTTCCCCGTCCCGGGAACGCTGATGATCGAACCCACCG